>Ga0187827_10000755_pt1 | contig 49533 bp, 44 predicted proteins | sample ETNtaG_39_FD_167969 | JGI IMG/M metagenome (GOLD analysis project Ga0187827, IMG submission 167969) | Marine microbial and viral communities from oxygen minimum zone, Eastern Pacific Ocean - ETNP2014_SV_150_PacBio MetaG (Illumina Assembly) | ecosystem: Environmental > Aquatic > Marine > Hypoxic...
GTATTAACATTACAAATCACAGATTGAATTATCAAACTTGAATCAATCCCAAAATCCTTGTAAACATTGACTCATTGACAAGGGCCTGTAGCTCAGCTGGTTAGAGCAGTACACTCATAATGTATTGGTCCCAGGTTCGAATCCTGGCGGGCCCACCAGATATTAGTTATCAAATGTTATCAGAATCAAAAAAAATAAATTTTTTAAAAAATAATTATTTTTTTATAATATTTTTTTTAGGAATTTTATTTTGTCATCAAATAATTTTTCAGCAATTTTTTCCAAATCAAAAGGATTTATTGGGTCATGATTATGAACAGTTTATTCCTAATCTTATTTTTGGGAAGATTTGGTTTAAAAATAATTTTTTATCAATACCTTGGTTTACACCTAGTTTTTGCTGTGGAATCCCCTTTTATGCAGATCCACAAACTTTGTATTATTCAATACCTCAAATTATTTTTTTGATTTTTGACCCAGTCTTGTCTTTAAAAGTAACTTTTTTCATTTTTTCGTTGGTTGCTTACGTAGGTATGCTCCTTTTGTTGAAAGTGAATTTTAAATTTAACAGCTACATAGCTTTATTATGCGCAAGCTTATTTTTATTTAATGGGTTTTTTGTTTATAGAGCAATTGCTGGTCCTTTATTAACTCATATTTTTATTCCACTCTATTGTTTTTTTTTAATTCAAAGCTATAGTTATACAGATCAGTCAAAACATAAATTAAGTTTTATTTATTTAATATTATCCTCATTTGTTTTTGCTAATTTTTTCCATTCAGGATCTGGTTCAACTATTTTAATAATATTAACAAACATCATGTTAATTTTGACGTTTTATACTCATTTTGTAGTTCAGAGTCTTAAAATTTTTGTCCATTTCATTTATTCAATATTTTTTGGAATTTTAATTTCATTGTCAAAAATTACTGCCGTTTTATTTTTTTTAAATAATTTTCCAAGACATTATCCACCTACAGAATTTGTTTCTTTTTTTTCTTTTTTTAAAACTTTTTTTTTATCTTTTTTTATTAAACCGAATGAGGAATATTTTAATGAAAATATAACGTCAATGTTCCCATTTGGCGTTCATGAGATGGAGTATGGGTTAAGTGTAGTGCCATTAATTATTTTATTTTTTATTTTTTTCTTAAGAAAGAACAGCATTAAATTTAATTATTATAATACTCGTTTTTTATTTTTGGTTATCACTATTTTTTCAATACCGATTTTTATGAATATAAATTTTATAAATCAATATGAATTAATTGAAAAAATTCCAATTCTCAAAAGCACTTGGGTTAGATTTCGTTGGATGTCCATTTATATAATACCAATAATAATTTTATCAGGTCTTGTTATTAAAAACTTAAACTTTAACATTTCTCAAAAAAAATATTTAGCAATTTTTATGGTATTTGTTTTGTTAATTCAAAATTTTGCTAGAGATAAAAGTTGGCATTTCAACGATCAAAAGTACTTTACTAAAAATGCAATTGATTTTTCTTTGAAAATTAAAACGGAAAAAATATCTGAAATAATAGGGCCTGCGGTTATAATGGATCAATTTGGTGAGCCAAAGAAAATTAACTATAAAAATGATCTGTTTTTTTTTTCATACTCACCAATATTATGTTATCAACCAATGTTTGGTTACGGTTTAGAAAATTTAAATATGAAAAAAATTGTATTTAATTCTAAACGTCTTTTGAAAGACAATTCTTATATGCTCTATTCTGATAAGTTAGATAAAAAAGATGGGCATTTTATGTTTTTTAATCCAAGTTGTTTTTTATTTCCAAAAGAGAATAATTGTTTACCGGGAGATACTTTCAAAGTTTCCGAAAAAGAAAAACTGGTAAAATTTGCAAATTACAAAAAATTCGAGTTTAAAAAAAACAAATTTCAAAAGGTTGCAAATTATGTAAGTATTTTTACGTTTATGGGTTGTTTATTATATTTAATATATAATTTTATTATATTTGTTTATAACTTGAGAAAAAAAAATTGATATGCTTATAGACGCCTTTATTTTTTTTAACGAGAAAGAATTGGTTGAATTAAGAGTAAAATATCTTAATTCTATTGTTGATCATTTTGTTGTTGTTGAGGCCAATATAACTCATCAAGGTAAAAAAAAAGATTGGAATTTTCCAAATATTTTAAAAAATAGTTTGAAAGACCATTCGCAAAAAATTCAATATCATCAACTTAATATAGATTTCGTAGAAATTGAAAAGGAAGAGTCATGGATTTTAGAAGGCATAAAAGGAGACAGCGCTTGGAGAATTGAAAATTTTCAAAGAAATTATATAAAAAATGCGTGTAATAAATTTTCTGAAAAAGATATTTTAATAATTAGTGATGTAGATGAAATACCTTCAAAAAACAAATTAGAATTTATTCTATCTTGTGATTTTGCAAAAATTGCACCGGTGGCTTTAGAACAACATTTGTTTCATTTGGATTGTAATTATTTAAAATTAGAAAGTTGGAGAGGAAGCATTGTTACGACAATGAAAATATGTAATGTATATTCTCCTCAACAACTTAGAAGCGCAAGAAATAGAATATCTCATTTTTCTGATTCAGGCTGGAGCTTCTCATCTTTTGGTGGTTATGAAGGAGTTAAAAAAAAATTTGAAGCGTTTACCCACAAGGAATACAATAATGAAAAATTTATTAATATTGAGCATTTGGCCAATTGCCAAAAAACCGGTGCTGATTTGTTTCATAGAAAAACAAAATCCAAAAAAGTTAATAAAAATTTTTTTCCAAAAGATTTGTTGCAATTAATGGAGCAAAATTCTAGCTTTTATTTCGGTTTAAATAATTAAAAATGATATACGTTTCATTGACTACTATTCCACAAAGAATTAAAAATTTATATAAATCAGTAGAATCTCTTCTTAAACAAACACAAAAACCAGATAAAATTTTTATTAATATTCCCAACAAATTTAAACGTTTTGAAGAAACTATTAATGACGACGAAATTCCAAAATTTGATAATAAAATCGTTGAAATTACAAGATGTGAAGATTGTGGACCAGGCACAAAATTATTAGGCTCTTTAGATAAACTAAAGAAAGATTCTCTAGTTATTTTGGCTGATGACGATAATATTTACGAAGATTATATGATCGAAAAATTTTTTTATTTTTATTCTATAGCCCCAAACAACTCTTATAGTTTTTATGTACATCCTCTAGGTAACTTTGGGATAGGACAAGGAGCTGATGGATTTGCAATAAATACAAATCATCTTGATGGGATAAAGAAATTTTATGAAACGGTGGTAAAAAATTATAAGGAACTTTTCTTATACGATGATTTATGGATTTCTTATTTTTTGCGTTTTATTAAAAAAAATAAAATATTATCATTGCGAGATCATCTTAAAAAAAAGAGTGATGGCAAGCATTCTTTAATATATAAAACGCATATTTTGGTTAAAGGACTCATATCAATTTATGGTGACAATTTAATCGATTCAGTAAAAAAAAGAGATCAAATTGCCATTGAAAGTGTTAAGTACATGATAGAGAAGAGTAAAAATTTAAAGTTTTAATAAATAATTTTATATTTTTGGAATATTTTAATATCCATAATTTGTAACGAATTCCAAATCCGATTCAACCATACCTTTTACTAAATCATCAAATGATACTTCTGGTTTCCATTTTAAAATTTTTTTAGCTTTAGAATAATTGGCTAAAAGAGCATTAACCTCAGCAGGTCTTATCAAACTCTTATCTACAACAATATGATCTTTATAGTTTAAACCGACATGGTTGAATGCTTTTTTAGCAAAGTCTTTAACTGAATTTTCTATTCCAGTGCCTATTACATAATCTCCAGGATTATCTTGTTGTAGCATTAGCCACATGGTTTTAACGTAATCTTGAGCGTGACCCCAATCTCTTCTTGCATTTATGTTTCCTAGTTTTAATTTTTTTTGCAAACCTTTTTTTATTCGTGCTGCTCCATGAGATATTTTTCTTGTTACAAATTCAAAACCTCTTCTTGGAGACTCATGATTAAATAATATTCCATTAGAAGCATGCAGTTTGTATGCTTCTCTATAATTTTTTGTCAGGTGATAACCTGTAACTTTTGATATTCCATATGCAGATCGAGGATGGAAAGGTGTATTTTCATCTTGAGGAATTTTTGAAACTTTTCCAAACATTTCTGAAGAGCCCGCAAAATAAAATTTTAAATTTTTACTAAATTCTTTAACAGCGGAAAGTATGTAATGAGTACCATTTATGTTAGTATTAAAAGTTGAAAATTCATCTTCGAAAGAGTAAGCGACATAGCTTTGTGCAGCTAAATGGTATACTTCGTCTGGCCTTATTTTTTGTACAATTTTATATAGACTCGCATAACTTTCTAAAGAAGCTGAATGTAAAGTTACATCTTTTATAATATTTTTAATTCTCCAGAGTCTGTGAGTTTCATCTTCTAAAGCTATTCTTCTTATGATGCTATGGACATTGTAACCTTTTTCAAGTAGCAGTTCTGCTAGATACGATCCATCTTGTCCTGTAATACCAGTTATTAAAGCAAGCTTTGACATATAAAAAAATATTTCATAAATTAGATTTTAATTTTTTTTCTTTCTAATTTCATCAAAAAAGTTTTTCCATTCAACAGATCTTGTTTCCCATGAGTATAATAAGTTGATTGTTTCTCTTTGTAGTTTAAGTTTTTTTTGGTTTTCGTAAGACCAGTAATTTTTGATACTATTTAAAAGCGCTACACTATATTTTTTTTCTAAATTATCTAAATTTTTATCAAAACATATAAGAGCACTGAAAGGTGTACAAGTTTCGTACAAGGCACCAAGATTTGTAGTAACCACTTCACAACCTGCTGCCATCGATTCGATTGCAGAAATGCAACTTGTTTCAGGCCAAATACTTGGAAAAGAATAAATATGCATATTTTTTAGAAGCTCAATTATTTTGTTATTATTTAAAAAACCAAGATAATTTATATTTTTCGTATTTTTGCAATTATTGAAAATATTCTCAAAATCTTTTGCATTAATGTCATCAAATTTTTTACCATAAATTTTTGTAGATGAACAAACGTTAAGTTCTACATTTTCTAAATTTAAGCTCTTAAAAACTTTTACAAGATGGACTAAACCTCTCCAAGGAGTTGTGTGGTAGATTAGATTTATTTTATCTTTGGGTTTTTCTTGAAATTCTATTTTTTCAATAGCATTTCTTATTACCAAACATTTAGTTTCAGGCACGTTGAAATGGTAATAAAATTTTTCAAAGTTCCAATTAGAATTAAACACAATATAATCTAGTTTATCGACATAATTTTTTGATCCCAAATTTTGAGCTTCTTTTTGATTTACAAAGTGTTGCATCCAAAGAATATTAATTCTGTCTTTTTCTAACAAATTATAGTCAGTATTGTTAAGAATTAAATTAATATCTTTAAAACTTTCGTCTGATAAATATTTTAATAAAAGTCTGAATTGATTTTCGCTACCACCAAACGACTCATTAAATAACACTGACCTGGTATTATCACCATTTAATTTTTTTATAATTCTAGATTTTTCTTCCACTTATCTAATATTTTTTAATTTTCTTGATTGATCAAAAAAGTTTTTCCATTCAACAGATCTTGTTTCCCATGAGTATAATAAGTTGATTGTTTCTCTTTGTAGTTTAAGTTTTTTTTGGTTTTCGTAAGACCAGTAATTGTTAATGCTGTACAAGAGTGCATTTTTAAATTTTTTTTTCATTTTATCAAAATTTCTGTCGAAACTAATTAAATTACCAAACGGTGAACATGTTTCAAAAATTGCACCAAGATTTGTAGTAACCACTTCACAACCTGCTGCCATCGATTCGATTGCAGAAATGCAACTTGTTTCAGGCCAAATACTTGGAAACGAAAAGATATGAGTTTTTTTTAATAACTCAATTATTTTATTATTTTCAACAAAACCGAGGTAATTTACGTTTTTAGTATTTCTACACTCTTCAAAAATTCTTTCATATTTTTCACCATAAACATCATCGAATTTTTTTCCATAAATTGTCATGGACGAACAAACAGTTAGTTCAACATCATTTCTATTTAAATCTTTAAAGACCTTAAGCAAATGCTTTAAACCTCTCCAAGGAGTTGTGTGGTAGATTAGATTTATTTTATCTTTGGGTTTTTCTTGAAATTCTATTTTTTCAATAGCATTTCTTATCACTATTGATTTACTTTCGGGAATTTTAAATTGATAACCAAATTTTTCAAAGTTCCAATTAGAATTAAACACAATATAATCTAGTTTATCGACGTATTCTTTTATTCCTAGATTTATAATTTCTTTTTGATTTACAAAATGATGCACCCAAAGAATATTAATTCTGTCTTTTTCCAATAAATTTGGATTAGTATCATTCAGAATTAAATTAATATCTTTAAAACTTTCGTCTGATAAATATTTTAATAAAAGTCTGAATTGATTTTCGCTACCACCAAAAGACTCGTTAAATAATACTGGTCTTGATTGATCATCATTTAATTTTTTTAAAATTCTGGACTTTTCTTCCACAAGGCAAGTTTAATAAGTTATTTATTTATGAATTCTTTCAATGTAGTGAATAATTTTGCAACATCACCATTATTTGTTTCAATAACTGAGGCAAACTCCTCCTTCTGAACTCTTGCTAAACTCAATCCTTCAATAATTAAATCTCTAATTAGTGGTTTATCGGGATTTTTTGTATAAACCCTCCAGTCAATTTTAACTTCTGGTTTTTTGTCTGTTGCAAGGAGCAAACTTTTAACCATTACATACTTTGGATTTAAGACTTCTGCAGAAAGAACTTCAATTTTCGGTTCAGAATAATCTGTTAATCTGGAAGTAAAGCTTTTTAAAAAATACTTCTTGAATAAAACCCTATACTCTTTCATTTGGTCATCAGAAAATTTCTTCCTATAACTTCCAAGTGTGTAATTTCCTATGCCCTCAATATCAACAATCTTCAGAGCCATTTCAGATAGTTTTATAGTCTTAAATTCTTGACTATTTGTATCAACAAGTATTTTCTTCGCCTCTTCAACTATTTCAGCAATAAATTGTTTGGGATCGCTGCTATAGGCAGTACTTTTGTTAGGTAAGATAAATCCAAAGAAAATAAAAAAAATGACAACAAAAAAATTTCTTTTCACAATACTTTAATTTCTTTCTTAAATTATTTAGTATCTATTTCTTCCCAATCGCTATCATCTTGGGTTTCAATTACTGACTGGGAATTAGCTATCTTCTTTTTTCTATCTTGTAAATATATACTTTTTACAGAAGCATAAAGATCAATAGAATTTTTTTCCAAACTATCAAAGGATTCAATGTTTTTTGCTCTAAAATCTACAGCGTGTGTTCCTCTATAGTAATAGTAATTATGTTCTGAATAACTACTGTTACCTATTACTCCGTTATCTATTTCTGTGTTGTGAGTTATTTGATAGACTGGATCTATAAATACGTTACCTACTAATCCGATAGCGTCTCTTGTTGTTGTGGGTCCCAAAATAGGAAGCACGAAATAACAACCACTGTTTGCCCCCCATACTCCCAAAGTCTGTCCAAAATCTTCCTTTCCTTTTTCTTTAAGTCCAAACGCAGCAGCAGGATCGAATATTCCAAGAATACCTGCTGTTGTGTTAATTGCAAACCTTGCAGCTGTATTACCTGCTTCACGAAAATCTCCTTGCAATATATGATTTGAAAGGGTCAATAGAGAACGTAGGTTATCCATTGCGTTGCCCGTTCCTTTTCTTATTGGCATAGGAATTGCTCGATAACCTTTTGCAACTGGCTCAAATATTGCAGTGTCCAGAGCATGATTAAATTTAAACATAGCTCTACTGAAACCTTCGAAGCACTCTCCTGCTGAATATTGTGATTCAGTGCCTTTTAATTCCTCGTTCCCAGTTGAGCCCGCTATGACTGGAGTTGTTATAAGTAAAAAAACAAAAACTGTTATATATATAATTTTTCTTATCATTTTTCTCACATATGACTATGCTATATATTATTTAATGATAATAACTAGTCAATATATTATTATAAATAAGATCTTTATTAGCATAGGTTTTAACTAAAATTTATCAAGATGAAGACTAAAAATATTTTTTCACCCAATTATAGTAAAAAAAAAAGATCAATAAATTCAATAAAAATCATCGTAATTCATTATACTGGAATGCAATCAGAGCGAGAATCCATCCAAAAACTTTGCAATTCTAATTCCAAAGTGAGCTGCCATTATCTAATAAATCGAAATGGAAAAGTTTTTAACTTGGTTCATGACAGTCATGTTGCTTGGCACGCTGGGAAATCTTGTTGGGACAAATATCAAAATCTAAATAAAAATTCTATAGGGATAGAATTAGTGAACAAAGGGCATCATCTTGGTTATACAAGTTATAAAATGAAACAAATGGAAAACTTGATAAAACTCTGCATTGAACTTATTAAAAAATATAAAATTAAAAAAAGAAATATTATAGGTCATTCCGATATTGCTCCTTTGAGGAAAATTGATCCAGGTGAAAAATTTCCATGGAAATATTTAGCAAAAAACAAAGTTGGGATTTGGCATGACTATGAGTCTAATTTTTTGAGAAAATTTAGAAAAAAAAAATTTTTGACAAAACAAGATAAAAGAAAATTTGTTAAAAATTTAAATAAGATTGGATACTGTTTTTCAACTAACAACAAACTATTTTTAATTAAAGTTATTAAAGCTTTTCAAAGACATTTTAGAAAAGAGCTAATTGACGGTTTTTTAGACCAAGAGTGTTTAATGATTGCGCAAAATCTAATAAAAAAGCTATAAAAAGTTCTTGATTTAACCCCTTTTTTTACATTATAAGGTTAATGCCAGACAATTGATTAGTCGCTTTTGTTTATAAAGACAAGAGAGGAAAGTCCGGACTCTATAAGAACACGGTGCCAGATAACATCTGGCGGGGGAAACCCCAGGGATAGTGCCACAGAAAATATACCGCCTAATCAAGGCAAGGGTGAAAAGGTGCGGTAAGAGCGCACCGGTTTTTTGGTAACAAAAAATGCATGGAAAACCCCACCGGGAGCAAGACCAAATAGAGATGGCAGGGTCTAATTTTTTATTTAGGCCAAAAACAGTTCTTAGTTAGCTATCAGGGTTGGTTGCTAGAGGTTAAGTGTGAACTTTATCCCAGATAAATGACTAATTTAAATGACAGAATCCGGCTTATAGATTGTCTGGCGCATCTTCAAAGTTTTACTATTTAAAAATAAAGAAATTATTAATGTTCATGGTTTGATTCTGCAATAGTTCAAATCTGTACTAAAATATCAATTTAAAAAACTTCTTATAAAATTGGGTTTATTTGACTAAAATACTAAAAAATAAGGTATTGACAGTCATAGGTTGTATCCCATAATATCCCAAATATTCCCAAAGGAGGGGGACATGGTGCTTAGAAAACCAAATCATGAACCGAATCTTGATTTCTTGAAGGGCGCCGTTGACTTAAAAAAAAATGTTTCTATCTACATACGAAAACAGATTAGACAAAAAATGGAGGGTCTCAGTGCCAGTCAGTTTTAGATCATATTTAAGCAGCATGGGTTATAATAGTGTTATTTGTTATCCTTCTTTTAATAACTCTTCTATAGAAGCTTGCCCTCAAAGCAGAATAGAAAAACTTTCAGATTCGATAGATTCATTTAATCCTTTTGAGGAAAAAAGAGATATTTTTGCGACTTCTGTTTTAGCAGATAGTGCAAACCTTCAATTTGATAGCGAAGGAAGAATTTCTATACCCAGCAAGTTATTGGAACATGCAAAAATAAAACAGACAATGTTTTTTGTAGGTCAAGGAAAAACTTTTCAAATTTGGGAACCAAAACTATTTGAGAAATTCAAATCACAAGCCAGAAAAAAAGCTAATTTGAATAGAGCAAGTTTAAAATGGGAAGCACAATTTAAAAAGGAGGAGAAATGACTATTAATATAAACGTTCCTGAGTTAAGAGAATTAAAGCCAAGAATTTTAGTACTAGGAGTTGGTGGTGCTGGAGGAAATGCTATCAACGGTATGATCGAAGCAGGATTGCAAGGAGTAGAATTTGCTGCAATCAATACAGACGCCCAAGATTTAAAAATGAATAAAGCTGAAGCAAAAATTCAATTAGGTTCAAATCTAACTAAAGGCTTGGGTGCAGGAGGTAAAACCGATCTTGGCCAAGCTTCCGCTGACGAGTCTTTAAATGAAATAATTAATTTTGTACAGGGTAGTAATATGGTGTTTATCACTGCTGGGATGGGCGGTGGCACTGGAACAGGAGCATCCCATGTTATTGCAAGAGCAGCTAAAGAACTCAATATTCTTACAGTAGGTGTCGTGACGCTACCTTTCTCATATGAAGGACCAAGCAGGATGCAAAGAGCTTTACAAGGATTAGAGGAACTTAGAAAACATGTTGATACAAATATAGTTATTCCGAATCAAAATTTGTTTAAAGTTGCAAACGAAAAAACTACTTTTGAAGAATCCTTTGAATTGTCTAATCGAATTTTAAAACAAGGAGTTCAAAGTATTACTGATTTGATGGTGAGACCAGGATTAATTAATTTAGATTTTGCAGATGTAGAAACGATTATGAGTGGAATGGGCAAGGCTATGATGGGAACAGGAGAAGCTGAAGGAGACCAAAGAGCTTCTGAAGCAGCAGATCAAGCTCTTAAAAATCCATTAATTGACGAATATTCACTTAAAGGTGCGAAAGGACTTTTAATAAATATTACCGGTGGAAAAGATCTAACTCTTTTTGAAGTTGATGAAGCCGTGAATAAAGTAAGGGCAGAAGTAGATTCAGGAGCTGAATTAATTATCGGAGCAATTACCGATCCGATATTAGAAGGAAAGATGAGAGTATCTATTGTTGCTACAGCTTTAGATGGTCAAGAACCTTTAACAAAACCTGTGGTCAGTATGGTGCATAGAATTCATAAAAGAAATGTTGGCTATGGTGACAATTACACAAATTCTACAGAAGTACATCAAGCGACCCTAAACGCAACAGAAGGAGCCACAGCTTTAAATATGGGCGCTGCTATTGAACAAAATAAAGTTGTTGAAAAGCAAGAGCAAACTAACGCGACATCACTTGAAAACATTTCAATAGATAATGCAACTTATTTACAAAATAATGAAAACGTGCTTAACAATGATGAGGCAGATCTTAAATCGGATGAAGAAATACCAACCTTTGAGGTGGATAGTATTGAACTAGCAACTCCACAACTTTTTTCTAATGATCTAATGATAAATGATGAGGAAATTGATTCTCAAAATCATGAAAACAAAGAAGAAAAAGATACAGAAATGTTTGAAAGCTCAGATATTAAAGAAAATTCTGAAATACCTGAAATAAAAGAACCAGAAATGTTTGAAAAACAGGATTCAGAAGAAGATTTTGAAATACCAGCTTTTTTAAGAAGACAAAAAAATTAAATGGAAGACAGTAGAGAAATTTATGAATGCCACCATGTTACTGGAGAAAACAAAACATCATCCGGTGATGCTAGATCAAGTATTAAGCATTATATCCCCCCAACATGGTGGCACATTTATTGATTGCACATTTGGTGGTGGCGGATATTCTCAAGCGATACTAAAATATCCAGGTACAAAAGTTCTTGCTGTCGATAGAGATAAATTAACGCAACAATATGCGAACATTCTAGCAAAGAAATTTCCAAAAAGATTTAGTTTTTTTCAAAATAAGTTTAGTAATCTTAATAAAATTATTAAATTAAATCTAAATCCACGAGCTATAATTTTTGATTTAGGACTCTCTTCTTTTCAGTTATCAGATAATCAAAGAGGCTTTTCTTTTAAATCTAAAGGTTTACTTAGCATGCAAATGGGGATTAATAAATATTCCGCATATGATGTTGTAAACGCTTTAGATAAGAAAAATTTAACAAGTATTATAAAAATTTTAGGAGAAGAAAAAGATGGAAAAATAATAGCAAATAAAATTGTTAGATATAGAACTAAAAAACCAATAAAAACTTCAGAAGAACTTACTTCCGTAATTAATGATGCGAAAAAAAATTACAATAATTATAAAAAGAATTCTGCTACAAAAACCTTTCAAGCTATAAGAATTTTTGTCAATCAAGAATTAACAGAATTAATTTTAGGTTTAATCGTAGCTACACAGCTGTTAACAAATGGAGGTATATTAATTGTTGTAAGTTTTCATTCTTTAGAGGATAGAATAGTAAAAAATTTTTTCAACTTATATTCTCATTTAAATAAAAATCCTTCAAGATATTTGCCATTAAATGAAAATAAATCTAGCTTATTTAGGCTATTATCTAAAAAACCTTTAACACCAAATAAAAAAGAAATTAAACGAAATGTCCGCTCAAGATCTGCCAAGTTAAGATATGTAATCAGGAATGATAATTCATTTTTTTATCCGAAAGAGTTTAAAAAAAAATTTGAAAATTATTTTAAAATAGAGGAGATCAGACTATGAGTGTGGATCCAAATAGATGGATAAATACTATTCCCTTTATAAGCGCAAAATTTAACAAAGAAAAATATAAATTGGATCCCAGTAAATGGATTAATACTCTTCCTAAAGAAGAAAATAATATTTTAATTTTATCAAATACAATTAACTCAAATCCAAAGTCAAACTCAAGTAAAAAATACTCATTAACAATAATCGGATTTGTTATTGGCCTAATATTGGTTTCTGTATTCAAAAATGAAACGAAAAATCTGGAAAAAGAAATAAGTAATTTACTAGCATCGATTAATACACTTAAGATTGATCTACACCAGGCAACCCTAGATCATGAGGTTATTACTTCTCCAGAAAATATATCACGATTAGCAAAAAAATATTTAGAATCTGACTTAGCTTCTTATAAAAAATCACAAATAAAACTGTTAAACAAAAAAGAAGAAATTTCTATCAAGCCGGAAAAAACAGAATTTGATAAAAGTTTACAGAAAACAGCAAAAGATAAAAAAAGTAAAATACAATTGATTTTTGCAAAAAAAATTAAAGCAAAAAAAACTGAATTAGTAAAATTGCAAGAACTTTATTCTAAACCTGAAGAAATACCCAAAGAATTAAGAGTACAAGTTGTAAGAAAAATTAAAACAAAAAGAAAAGAATTAAATGAATTAAAAAGAATTTATTCTGAACCTGAAAGCATATTTAAGTCAAAAAAAATTCAAAAATGGGCCGGCTTTCAAGTTGTTAAAGTTTTTTTGGGTATGCCTATCATACCGGGAAAATAATTTTTAATGAAAAATAAAAATATTAAACAAAAAAGTTTTTTTTTTGAAGATTATACCGAATCAGAAATTACTGTTAATAATGAAAATACCAATCTACCAAAGGTTTCATTAAACAGAATCACTTTTTTATTTTTTGTATTTTTTAGTTTAATACTTATTTTTAGTATTAAAATTATTCACCTTTCATTATTATCAGATAAAAATTTTTTTTCAAAAAATATTAACCAAAATTTTATAAAAGAAAGAAAAGATATTGTAGATCGAAACGGAATCATTATTGCAAGAAATATCGATATTTATGATGCTGCAATAAAACCAAAATTAGTAAAAGATGAAAAAAAACTATTAATAAATTTGAAACTTATTTTTCCCGAACTTAGCATCAGCAAAATTAGAAAAAATTTAAATAAAAATAAGTTTTTTTACATTAAAAGAAGATTAACAGAAGATGAATACACAAAACTTTGGTTACTGGGTAATAAAGCTATAAAGTTTTCAAAAAGACAATATCGAATTTATCCGCAAAAAAATCTTTTTAGCCACATTTTAGGACAAACTGATGATAGTAATACTGGCATATCTGGAATAGAGAAATTTTTCGACAAAAATTTGAAAAATACGAAACTTGTTAATTTTCCTCTTATCTTAACTTTAGATTCAAATTTACAGCACTTAATCAGAGAAGAATTAATAAATGCACAATTACATTTTGATAATATTGGTAGTGCTGCAATTTTAATGAATGTAAAAAATGGCGAAATATTATCTTTAGTATCTTTACCGGATTATGATTTAAATCAACGAGCTTCAATTAGTGATGATATTTATACAAATAAAATTACTTTGGGGATATATGAATTAGGGTCTGTCTTTAAAACATTTACTTTGGCTGCAGGTTTAGAAAATAAAGTAATAAATTCAAACACAATATTTGAAAATTTAGAAAACAATTTAACTTGTGACAAATATACAATAAGCGAACATGATAAATTGCCAGAAAATTTAAGCGCTGAACAAATTTTAATTCGATCATCTAACATAGGTGCAGTTCGCATAGCTCAAAAGATTGGCATTGAAAAGTATAAAGATTTTTTAAATTCCTTAGGACTTTTTGAAACAATTAATTTCGATTTAGAAGAAATTGGAACCCCACTTTCATTTAGATGGGGAAAATGTAAGCTTGCGACTGCATCATATGGACATGGTATTGCAACTACACCTCTTCAACTAGCAAAAGCTTACGCAATTTTAGGCAATGGGGGATATAAAATTAAACCGTCTATTTTAAAAAAAAAAATAAGATCTTTAAAAAAAAGAAAACAAATAGTTTCTACTAAAACAAGCAATACAATTAATTCAATATTAAGAAAAGTGGTAAGTCTTGATGAAGGAACTGCGAATTTTGCGAACATAAAGGGTTATGAGGTTGGCGGCAAAACGGGAACCGTATTAAAGTACAATTCAAATACAAAATTAAATACATTTGTTTCATTATTTCCAGCAAGTAAACCCAACTATGTTTTGCTCGTAATGTTGGATGAGCCAAAGCCAGCTCCAAATTTTGTATATGAATTTCCACCTTCTGAAAAATTTCCGAATGGCTATAAATATAAAGGTGAAAAGCGAAACACTTCTGGATGGAATACAGTAGTTATTACAGGCAAAATTATAGAAAAAATTGGTCCAATTTTAGCCATAAAAAACCTACAAGCTTCCAATATTTTTTAAATGCTTTTAGGCAATTTACTTAAATCTACAAATAAGAACTATCGAAAAATACCTGTGAAAGGTATTTCTTTTGATAGTAGAAAAATAAAAAAAAAAGATATTTTTTTTGCAATCAAAGGAAATCAAACATCAGGAATTAAATTTATTAACGACGCTCTATCAAAAGGTGCTTCAGCAATTGTAAGCAGTGAAAAAATAAAATATGTAAATTATAAAACACCTTTGATTTTAGTTAAAGATATTAGAAAATGTTTATCTGAAGCTTGTTCGAAATTTTATAAAGAAAAACCATCCAATATAATTGTTGTAACAGGAACAAATGGAAAATCTTCAGTAGCAGATTTTTTTTATCAAATATTAACTCTTAATAAAATCTCAGTAGCTTCAATTGGAACTTTAGGTATATTTTCAAAAAAATATAGTAAAAAAACAAATCTGACCTCAATGGATTCTCTATCCTTACATAAGAATCTACAAATATTGGCAAGAAATAAAGTTAACCACGTAATTTTAGAAGCCTCAAGCCATGGTTTGGAACAAAAAAGATTAGACAATTTAAATATTAACACTGGAATATTTACAAATCTTAGTCACGATCATCTTGATTATCATAAAAACATGAAATCTTATTTTGATGCAAAAATGTACTTGTTTAAAAATTTACTTAAAAAAAATTCCAAAATTATTACAGATGAAGAAAATAAGGAATTTAGGATTATAAAAAATGTTGCAAATAGAAGAAGAATAAAAAAAATTACAATTGGTTTAACCTCCGGAAATATAAAAATTTTACACAACAAATATAAAGAGAAAAAACAAATAGTTAAAGTTTCTATAAATTCCGAAATTTTCAAACTGGAAATTCCACTCTTAGGCTATTTTCAGGTTAAAAATTTGCTTATGGCAATTTTAGCAGCTTTAAGCTGTGGATTGAATCAAAATAGAATTTTTAGTCAAATACATAAAATTAAGCCAGTGTCTGGTAGACTCGAGTGCGTAGCTAGCTTAAATAACAATTCTAATATTATTGTAGATTTTGCTCATACTCCTGATGCGTTAGAACAAAGTCTGAGTGCGCTAAAAAAACAATTTAAAAAGGAAATCATAATAGTTTTTGGGTGTGGAGGAGAAAGAGATAAAAAAAAACGATTTACCATGGGTAAAATTGCTAAAAAATATTGCCGAAAAATTTTTGTTACAGACGATAATCCAAGAAATGAAGATCCTAAAAAAATAAGAAATACAATTATGAAAGGTTGTAAAAAATTAGCCGTTAATATTGGAAGTAGAAAAAAAGCAATAAATACTGCCATTAAGGAATTGAGATCAAACGAAATACTTTTGGTTGCTGGAAAGGGCCATGAAAAAACCCAAGACTACGGCAATAAAATTATAAATTTTTCAGACAAAAAAGTAATAAAAAAAATAATTCAAAAAAGAAAATTTTCCTTTAAAAAAAGTTATTGGTCAGAATCTATTGCAAAAAAAGTTTTTGATAATAATAATCTTAAAAATGTAAATTATGATGGCGTGTCCATTAATACGAAAAATATCAAAAAAAATAATCTATTTTTTGCCATTAGAGGAAAAAATACTGATGGCCATAAGTTTGCAAAAGAAGCTATTATGAAAGGTGCTATAAAATCTGTAATAAGCAAAAAAATAAGACAACTTTCTAAAAATAGGACTATAAAAGTAAAAAATACTTTTTCTTCCTTAAATAGTTTGGCTAAAGTTACAAGAGATAACTCTTATGCGCAAATTATAGGAATAACTGGAAGCGTTGGAAAAACTACTTTAAAAAATCTTATTAGTTTTGCTCTTAAGAATTATGGAAAAGTTTATCATTCTCCGCATTCTTATAATAATAAATTTGGGGTGCCTCTTAGTCTTTCCAATTTAAAAAATAATACTGAATATGGGGTGTTTGAAATTGGAATGGATAAAAAAAAGGAAATAGACAATCTGTCAAAAATTGTCAAACCAGAAATAGCTATTATTACTAATATTTCCGAAGCTCATTTTAAAAATTTTAATACTTTGAAAGATATTGCAAAAGCTAAAGCAGAAATAATTAATAATATTTCAAAAGGCGGAAATATAATTTTGAATAAAGATGATAAGTTTTTTGGTTTTTTGTCAAATAAAGCAAAAAAAAATGGGATTAATGTAGTTTCTTTTGGTATTAAAAAAAAATCAGATATTTTTTTATTGAGTGTTAAAAAGATTAAAAATTACCATAGATTAAAAATAGTTATAAAAAATAAAATTTTTTATTTTGATACAAAATATTTTACTAATAATTTTGCATATAATATTTTAGCCTGTATTTCTACAATGTTCGTTTTAAATTTAAATTTAAATAAAATGAAAAAAAAATTTATAAGTTTTGAAATTCCCGATGGAAGAGGCGATGTTAAGATAGTTAAAAAATTTAACAAAAGGTTCAAATTTATTGATGAAAGTTATAATGCAAACCCATTATCTATGATGTCTGCTATTAAAAACATGAATTGTTACAATAGAAAACATAATCAACGAAAATTAGTTTTTTTATGTGACATGCTAGAACTCGGAAAAAAATCAAAAAAACTTCATAGAGCATTATCATCTGTAATTAATAGAAGTAATATTGATAAAGTTTTTGTTTGCGGAAAATATATAAAAGAAACCTTTAATTATTTGTCTAGAAATAAAAAAGGCAAAGTATTCAAAAACCTTAAAGAAGCCTATGATCACTTTGGTAAAATTTTACACAATAATGATTTACTTATGGTAAAAGGATCAAATGCAACAGGTTTGAATCGATTTTCAAAAAATATTAAAAAGGGACAAATCAGTGCTATATAGTTTTTTAATTTCTTTAATAGATCAATTTTCTGCACTTAATGTTTTCCGTTATTTAACTTTTAGAACAGGACTTTCAGTAATATCTTCCCTGATAATAGTATTTTTAATCGGAGGATCGTTCATAAAATTTATTGAATCTCATAAAATTACTGGTCCTATAAGAGATGATGGACCAACAGATCATATAATTAAAAAAGTAGGAACCCCTACCATGGGAGGCGTTCTTATATTATTTGGAATACTTTTTGGGACTTTGTTATGGGCCGATCTAAACAATTCTTATATTTGGGTTTTGTTGATGGTTGCAACAAGTTTTGGCTTACTTGGTGCCATAGACGATTACTTAAAAATAAAACATAGTAATTCAATAGGTATATCTTCGGGAGTGAAAATTATTTTTCAAATTGCACTTTCTTTAATTGCTATATTTTTATTAATAAAATTTGGTAACGCAGATCATCTAAAAAATCTTTACTTTCCCTTTTTCAAAAATTTGGTACTTCATTTGGGGTTATTTTTTATTCCGTTTGCTATTTTTATAATTGTTGGATCTTCAAATGCAGTTAATCTAACCGATGGTTTAGATGGCTTGGCTACTGTGCCTGTAATGTTAGTAGCGTTATCATTTACTCTCATTTGTTATGTTGTTGGCAATACCGTTTTTTCAGAATATTTACAAATACCCTACATTGCTGATGTTGGTGAAGCCTCTATTTTTTGTGGTTCTATTGTTGGATCTTGTTTAGGTTTTTTATGGTTTAACGCCCCGCCCGCAAAAATTTTTATGGGAGATACGGGCTCATTATCATTGGGAGGTTCTTTGGGTGCCGTAAGTATAATTTCAAAGCATGAAATTGTTTTAGGAATTATAGGAGGCTTATTTGTACTTGAAACAGTCTCTGTTATTATTCAAGTGATTTCCTTTAAACTTACTGGAAAAAGGGTATTTATGATGGCGCCACTTCATCATCATTTTGAAAAAAAGGGATGGGCCGAATCTACTGTTGTGATTAGATTTTGGATAATATCTATAATTTTAGCACTTATAGGTTTAGCTACGCTAAAATTAAGATAGCGCATGGTTGTTTCGCAAAAATATCAAAATAAAAAAATTGCTATTTATGGCATGGGTATAACAGGATGTTCCGCTGCAAAAGCTTTTAAGAGGTTGAAGGCAAAATTGTTTTGTTGGGATGATAATAAAACAATAAGAAAGAAAATAAAAAATTTAAAATTTCCACTTAGTAAATTTTGGTTAAATAAGAAATTGATTGATACTATAGTCATAAGTCCAGGAATAGATATTAATAAATGTAAAATAAGAAATTATTTAAAGAAAAATTTAAGTAAAATAATTACAGATTTAGATTTATTTTTTGAACTTAATAAAAATGCATTAATTATTTCAATTACAGGAACCAATGGAAAATCTACAACCTGCAAAATAGTCGAAAAAATTTTAAAAGCCGCAAAATACAATGTAAAGACCGCCGGAAATATCGGCCGTCCCATTTTATCTTTAAAAAAAACAAACAAAAAATATATTTTTATTTTAGAAATATCATCGTACCAACTTCAATATTCTAGATTATTTCGTTCTAAACATGCCGCTATATTAAATATTTCTCCGGATCATTTAGAAAGGCATAAAAATATAGAAAATTACACAAAAATTAAATCCAAGATATTTCTTGTGCAAAATAGTTCAGATTACTCATATATAAATTTAACAAATAAATATTCAAAATTGATTAAAAATATATTTAAGACTCAAAAATTGAAATCAAAATTAATTTCAGTTAATAAATATAGTTGTAATTCTTTATTAAAAAAAATTAATAATAAATATTTTAGAAGCCAAGGTAATATTGAAAATTTAGCTTTTGCATACAGGATAGTCAAAAATTTAAAAATTAGTGATAAAGTTATAATTAAGGCCCTTAATAAATTTAGAGGACTTCCACATCGTCAGGAGATCATATTTTCAAATAAAAAATTTTTATGTATTAATGATTCTAAAGCTACAAGTTTTGATGCGTGTTTACAGTCATTAACAAATTATGATAAAATTTATTGGATAGTTGGAGGTCTTCCAAAATATCAAGATCACTTTAATTTAAAAAGTGTTGAAAAAAAAATAATGAAAGCATATATCATTGGCAATAATACCTCTTTTTTTGCAAAGCAAATTAGAAACAATATTCCATACACAATTTCTAAGAATTTATGGAATGCAGTGAATAATATTTATAAAGATATTAAATTTACCAAAAATTCAAAAAGCACCATACTACTTAGTCCAGCCGCTGCATCATTTGATCAATTTAGTAACTTTGAAAACAGAGGTAATTATTTCAAAAATTTAATAATAAAAAAATTTAAACAAAAGTTAAATGTTTAGTTTTAGTAGAGAGAATACTAGTATAGTTGCAAGATGGTGGAGAAATGTAGATAAGCAAATTTTATTTTTATTTGTATTTCTTTTTTTATTAGGGCTATTTTTTTCTTTTTCCTCCACTTCATCAATAGTTGCAGAAAAGGTGAACAAACAAATATATTTCTTTTTTATAAAGCATCTTGTTTTTGTTTCTATTTCATTATTTTTACTTATTATTATTTCGATTCAAGATAAAAATAAATTAATAAAGTTTTTACCCTATTTATTTTTTATTTCAATTTTGCTTCTTTCTTTAATTCCAGTGTTTGGTGTAGAAGTTAAAGGCTCGAAGAGGTGGCTTGATTTAATTTTTCTTCCAATCTTTCAACCTGTTGAGTTGGTAAAACCATTATTTATAATTTTTGTTGCTAAAATTATTGTCTTAAATAAAAAAATAAATATCTATAATAGATATTTATATTCGTTTTTAGTTCTGTTATTGATTGTAATATTTTTAATTAATCAACCAGATCTTGGACAAACTTTATTGTTAATATTAACATGGTTTACAATGATTTTTGCATCAGGATTTAATATGATTCTTTTGTCAATTCTGGGTTTAGCAATATTAAGTTTTATTGCACTTTTAATATTTTTTTTTCCAGAAAAATTTGGCTATGTTTTTTTAAGAATTAAAATATTTTTTGATCCAAAAGTGGGAGACAATTTTCAATCTCAAATAGCATTAGATGCAATTAAGCAAGGAGGCTTATCTGGGCAGGGAATGGGAGAAGGTATTTTAAAAGATAAAGTACCTGAGGCACATACCGATTATATAATTGCTGTAATTTCTGAAGAGTTTGGTGCAATATTTGTTTTATTTATTGTGATCATTTTTTTATTTATTGGTTACAAGGTATTAAATAAAGTTTTTTCTGAACAAGATGAATTCCTTAAATTAACATTACTTGGATTAGTTTCCCTATTAATGATTCAAACAATTATTCATATAGGAGTTAATACTCGATTACTTCCAACAACAGGTATGACTCTTCCTTTTTTAAGTTACGGAGGATCCTCTTTAATTGGAAGTTCAATTATGGCAGGAATTATTTTAAATTTTACTAGAAAAGATTCTACAAGATATTTTAAAAATGACTAAAAAAATAATTTTTTCAGCAGGAGGAACAGGAGGTCACATATTTCCTGCGACTAACTTAATGAAGCATTTTTTTGACAAAGGGTATAAAGTTTTACTAGTAACAGATACTAGAGGAAATAATTTTATAAAAAATTATTCAAAATTCAAATCATATATATTAAAGGCTGGTACTCCGACAAATAAAAATTTTTTTAAAAAATTTTTATCTTTTTTGATAATTTTTTATTCAATAATAAGATCAGTTATTATTTTGAAAAAAGAAAAACCAGATTTAATTTTTGGATTTGGAGGTTATGTATCTTTTCCAATTTCTTTTGCATCAAAATTTTTTAATTTACCTTTAATCATATATGAATATAATATGGTATTAGGACGAACCAATAAATATTTATCATCATTTTCAAAAAAGATTCTTGTAGCAAAAAAAATAACACAAAATTTGCCTGAAAAATATAAGAACAAAACTTATGAAGTAGGATCAATTTTGGATAAGAATATAATTAATTATTCAACTTATGAAAAATATAATAATAAGAAAAATTTTTCTATTTTAGTTCTAGGAGGAAGCCAGGGTGCGGAAATTTTTGGAACGATTATTCCACCAGTAATTAAAATGATTAAAGATGAGGGATATACAATTGAGATTAATCAGCAGTGTATTAGAAGTCAAAAAAAAGGATTAGTAGATTTTTATGAAAAAAATAACATTAAAAGTTATATTTTTGAATTTGATAAAGATATCTTAAAATTAATTTTATCTTCAAGTCTAGCTGTAACAAGGTGTGGAGCTTCTACTATAGCTGAGTTAGTGCATACTCTAACACCATTTATAGCTGTACCAATTTCTCATTCAATAGATAATCATCAATATTTAAATGGGAAGTACTATAAAGACAATGGTTGCTGCTGGCTTTTACAACAAGATAATTTTAATGCCGAAAATTTATATAATTTAATTATAGAAACTATAAAAAATAAAAATAAATTAAAAAATATTCGCGAAAATATGAAAAAAAATTACAACAAGAATACTTACAGCGATATAGAAAATATAATTAAGGAATATATTTAAAGATGAAAATTAATATTGCTAGCAATGAAGTGATCCACTTTATTGGTATTGGTGGAATCGGAATGAGTGGATTAGCTCAAATTATGAATAATATGGGATTTATAATTCAAGGCAGTGATTTAAGTCAAAATAAAAATACTGAAAGATTAATTAAATTAGGAATAAAAGTTTATTTTGGACATCATCAAAAAAATTTAAAAAAGGCCACTATGGTTGTTATTTCTTCAGCAGTTAAAAAAAACAATAGAGAATTAAAAACAGCAAGATACAAAAAATTACCTGTTTTTAAAAGAGGCGACATGCTGGCTAACATTGTAGCGTTAAAAAAAAATATTGTAGTTGCAGGTTCGCATGGAAAAACAACTACGACATCTTTGGTTGCAAATATTTTAGTAGAGGCTGGATTAGATCCTACAGTTATTAATGGAGGTGTAATAAATTCACTCAAAAATACTGCTCAATTAGGAAAAGGAGAATGGGCGGTAATCGAATCAGATGAATCAGATGGTAGTTTTTTGAAACTACCTATCACCTATTCTATTGTAACCAATGTAGACAAAGAACATCTAGATTTTTATGGAAGTTTTGAAAGATTAAAAAAAAGTTTTTGCACTTTTCTTGAGAAGACACCATCTTTTGGCAAATCGCTTATTTGTTTAGATGACAATAATTTAAAATCCTTATTGTCCAAATGTAAAACTGGTAATTTTTTAACTTATGGATTTGATAAAAATTCAAATTATCAAATTATTAGTGTGAAAAAAAAGATAAATTATTCAATTTTTGATTTAAGACTAAAGTTTACTGGAAATAAAATTTATAAAATAAAAAATATAAAGGTAAATTTAGCGGGAAATCATAATATTAGTAATGCCGCAGCCTCAATAGCTATAGCATTAAATCTTGGGATTAAAATAAATAAAATAAAAAAAGCTCTTAAAAAGTTTTTAGGAATTCAGAGAAGATTTACAAAGGTGTTTTCAATTGAAAAAAAAGAATTTTATGATGATTATGCTCACCATCCAACTGAAATTAGAGCCGTTATAAGTGGTGTTAGACATATTTATAAAAGTAGAAAAATAATTTGTGTTTTTCAACCTCACAGATATTCTAGAGTTAAATCTCTTAAGAATGAGTTTGCTTTATCATTCAGATCTAGTGATGAAGTTGTACTTTGTCCAGTTTATTCTGCTGGTGAAAAATTAAGATATAATTTTAATCAAAATCATTTTTCTCAATTAATTTCAAAAAAATCAAAAATTCAGGTTATTAATATAAAAAATCAAAAAGAGTTAAAAAATTATTTCAAAAAGAATTTATTTAATAATGAAATAGTTGTTTGCATGGGCGCAGGAAGTATTTCAAACTGGATAAGAAAAATTGGCCAAGAATTAAAATGAAATTAATTTCACAAATAAAGGAAATGGAGAATAAAATTTTGGAAAAAATTTCATTTAATGAAAGTTTATCAAAGTTTTCTTGGTTCAATTTAGGAGGGCCAGCAAAGGTTTTATTTAGACCACAAAACCTTAAAGAATTGTCTATCTTTTTAAAAAAAATAAAAGGAAATAATGAAATTAAAATTTTAGGCGCTGGATCTAATACTTTAATTAGAGATGGAGGTTTTGATGGAATTATCATTAAATTTGGAAAATCTTTCTCTCGTATATCTTTATTTGATTCAAATACAATAATAGCTGGAGTTTCTGCTTCAGATAAAAACGTTTCAGACTTTGCTTTGGAAAACTCATTATCAGGTTTTGAGTTTTTGTCTTGTATACCTGGATGTATTGGCGGTGCTGTTCGAATGAATTCGGGTTGTTATGAAGAGGATATTTCTGGAATATTAATTTCAGTTCAGGCAATAGATTTTAATGGTAATATTAAAATTATTCAATCTTCGGATATAAAATTTCATTATAGAGGTTCTAGTTTGGATAATAATCTAATTTTTATCAGTGCTACTTTTAAAGGAAAAAAAAATAATAAGTCAAACATTAAAAAAAAAATAATTAATTTTGTAAAACGAAAAAAAAATGCACAACCATCAAAAATTAAAACATGTGGTAGTACTTTTAAAAACCCTGAAAATAAAAAAGCTTGGAAACTTATTAAAGATTCAGGCTGTGCTGGAATGCAGGTTGGAGATGCTCAGATTTCTAAAAAGCATTGTAATTTTTTTATTAACAAAGGAAATGCAAAATCAGAAGATTTGGAAAAATTAATTAATCAGGTGCAAAATAAAATTTTAGATAAAACTGGAATAAATCTCGAATTAGAAATTCAAATTATTGGAGAAAAGTTATGAATAATTTGGTTGTTGTTCTTATGGGGGGGTTATCCGAAGAAAGAAAAATAAGTTTTTTAACGGGAAAAGCTTGTTCTAAAGCATTAAAAAAAAAAGGATATAAAGTGATAAATTTGGATGCAAAAGGTTACTTTGCTGAAGAGTTAAATAAATTAAAACCAAAAATAGTTTTTAATGCACTTCATGGAAAATATGGAGAAGATGGATTTGTTCAAAGCATACTAGAATCGTTAAAAATTCCATATACACATTCCGGAGTTTTAGCTTCCAGTTTAGCTATGGATAAAGAGTTATCACGACAAATATTTAAAAGAAACAATTTAATGGTACCCAAATATTTTCTGTTACAAAGAGGCCAAAAAGGAAACTTAAATAAAAAAATAAATAATAAAAAAATTAAATTTCCAATTGTAGTTAAACCAGTTGATGAAGGATCAAGTCTAGGAGTATACATTTGTAAAAATAAAAAACAGTTTACAAGTAAGTATAATAAGTTAATGAAGGAATATGATAGAATTCTTGTGGAAGAATATATTCCAGGAAGAGAGATTCAAGTTGCGGTTATGGAACAAAAACCATTGGGAGCAATAGAGCTTGTTCCAAAAAGAGAATTTTATGATTATACAGCAAAATATTCCAAAACGGCTCAAACTACACACATTATGCCAGCTCCACTTTCCCCAAAAAAATATAAAAAAGTACTCAGTTTGGCAAAGAAAGCACACCAGTTATTAGGATGTAAAGGAATTACGAGATCTGATTTCAGGTTTTTCAAAAATAAATTTTACTTATTGGAAATAAATACTCAACCAGGCATGACGACACTGTCTCTAGTTCCAGAGATAGCACAATACAGTGGTATAAAATTTGAAGACCTAATTGTCAAAATGATTAAAGATGCTAGCTGTAATAGATGAAAAAGTTTTATAGGATAGTTGCATTATTAATAGCTCTTATATTTTTAACTACTTATAGTCCAAGCGGACTTAATGTTTTTTCAAAGAAAAAGAATCTTTTTTTTAAAATACAAAATATAGAAGTTATAAATAATTATTTAATTGACAAAAATGAAATTAATGAAAAATTGACTCAAATTTATGAAAAGAATATTTTATTTGTTAATAGAAGCGATATAAAAAAATCTTTAAAATCTATTGATTTTTTGGAAAAAATTGAAGTTAAAAAAAAATATCCAAACACAATAATAATAAAAGTTTATGAAACAAAACCAGTGGCAATTTTATTTAAAAAAAATGATAAATTTTTATTAGATAGTTCATCTAATTTGATTGCTTTCAATGAAAATATGTTTGCGCATGATTTTCCAAATGTTTTCGGAAATGGAGCCGAGCATGACTTTATAAATTTTTTTAACCAGTTAAAAAATAATAATTTTCCAAAGAAAAGAATTAAAAATTTATATTATTTTCAGATAGGTCGATGGGATTTGCAACTTTTAAATAACCAAATAATAAAATTTCCATCAAATAAAACAACAGAAGCTATTAAACAATCTGTTGAACTGTTAGATCGTAAAGATTTTGAAAATTATAATATTATTGATTTAAGAATATATGGTAAGATAGTAGTAGAGTAATGAGTTCTGATGATCCAAGAGGTATAATTGAATTAGGTAATATAAATATAAAGTGCCTTATTTTTAGAATTAATGACGACAATACCTCAGAAATTTTGTCTACTTCTATAATTCAGTCTGAAGGAATTCATAATGGCGTCATAGTAAATTTGTCAAAAGCTTCAAATACGATTAGGTCTTGTATAAGCACTGCCGAAAAAAAAGCTAAAATTTTAATTAAAAAAGTTAACGTGGTTATTGAACAACCTGAATTTTTATGTACTAAACTTTCCAAGCATAAAAAAATTAATGGATCAAAAATCCATAAAGATGATATTGAATTTTTATTAAAAGAAGCAAAAAAACAAGTAATTCTCAACGATGATAAGCAATCCATAATTCATATTTTTAATCACAATTACATTGTTGATGGAAAAACATTTATGGAAGAGCCAATTGATGTTTACGCAAACTCTCTAAGTCATGAAATGACTTTTATTACAACGCCAAAAAATAATTTAAAAAATATTAAACAAGCATTTATTGAATGCGATATAGAAGTAGAAAGATTTATTTCATGCATTTTTGCTTTAGCAGTAAAATTATTAAAAAATAATGAACTTCAATTTGGTTCAATTTTGATAGATATAGGATTTGAAAAAACTAGTCTGGGAATATTTAAGAATTTAGCATTAGTTCATTCTATAACTTTGTCCGTAGGTATTAATCATATTATAAAAGATATTTCTAAAATTTGTTCATTAAACCCAGAAGAGTCCGAAATTATAAGTAACAAAATTGATTTCTCATTTCAAAATAATAAAGAGCTTTTTGATGGAAACGGTTATTTAAGAAATATTTATTTCAACAATTCAAGTTATAGAAAAATAAGTCAATCTTTGATATTAGATATTGCAAAAGCTAGACTGGATGAAATTTTTGAAATGATACAAAAACAAATAATTGTAACAGGAATGAATCCAACTCGTGGAACAAATCTTTTTATAGTAGGAGGAGGATCTCACCTTTCTAATTTAGAAAAGTATTGTTCAAACTTTTTTAAATCAAACGTTAAGAAATTAGGAAAAAATAACAAAAAAGAAGGCGAAAGAGAATCCAAAGGAAACCTTGTTTCATGCTTAGGGGCACTCAAAATAATTAAACATGGTTGGGAAACCGAAGCAATACCTGAGTTAGTAAACAAAAATAGCCAAAAACTGAGATTTTTTGCAAAATTTTTTGGAAATAAACTATAAAACTAGATTGTATTCTTTAGTAATATAAGTTGTTTTCCAAACATTTTAAGCCTTTTATATACCATTACAAATTGAGATGAATTTACAAAAAACAATTAAAGAACCCATAGAATTTAAGGGGGTAGGTTTACATAATGGCATAAAGGTAAATCTTTGTTTAAAACCGGCTGAAATTAACTCAGGTATTAAATTTAAAAGGACAGACGTTGATAATACTAAAAGTATAATTGAAGCAAGTTATAAAAATGTAAGTTCACCAGTACTTTGTACAAAAATAAAAAATTCACATGGAGTGTCAGTTTCTACTATTGAGCACCTAATGGCAGCTTTTTATTTAGAAGCAATTGACAATGTGCTGGTTGAGATTGATGCCCCAGAAGTTCCAATAATGGATGGTTCCGCTTTTGATTTTGTAGAAGATATAAAATCATTTGGTACTCAAGAACAAAAATATTCGAAAAAGTTTATTAAAGTTGTCAAAAAGGTTGAAGTAAGAGATGGGGTAAAGCATATCTCCATCGAACCACTTACTAAAGATTTAATAATCGATTTTGAAATAGTATATAAAAATCCGTTAATAAGAACTCGAAAGAAAGTATTCAAATTAAGCAATGGAGATTTAACTTCAATATATAATTCAAGATCATTTTGTTTATATGAAGATATTGATCAAATAAAAAATCGAGGACTCGCAAAAGGCGGCTCTTTGGAAAATGCAATTGTGGTTAAAGAAAATAAAATATTAAATGACAATGGGCTTAGATCTAGAGATGAATTTGTAAACCACAAAATATTAGATTGTCTTGGAGATTTGATGCTTTCAGGACACAGAATTTTTGGTCATATTAAAACTTCACAAGGTGGACATCAACTTACAAATACTTTATTAAGGAAATTTTTGTTAGATAACTCAAATTGGGAATTCGAAAGTTTCGAAGAAAAAGATAACAAAGACAGTAGCTACCTAAGACCTATAGCTGTAAACGCATAAATTATATATCAACTATAAGAAAATTGTAATAATCAAATATTTTGATAAAATATTCTTTTATCTAAAATGTTTAAAAGCTTTTTAATTTTATTATTGTCAATTTTCTTACTATTTGCGTGTTCAAAAAAAAATACTAAGGAAATTATATATCAACCAACGGAAGAAGAGGTGGTTGTTGCGCTTTATGCAGAGGCAGTTACAGCCCTTAAAAGAGGCGAAGCTTATTATGCAGGCAAAAAATTTAAAGAAGTCGAAAGTTTGCTACCACAAAGCGAGTGGGCAGCGAAAGCAAGTCTTATGGCTGGATATGCAGATTATTCAAGGAATGCTTATTCAGATAGTATTTTTAGTTTAGAAAGACACATTAATAATTATCCAGCTGACAACAATATACCTTATGCTCATTACTTGATAGCGATATGTTATTATGAACAGATTTTAGATGAAAAAAAAGATTTAGAACCTCTATTGAGAGCAAAAAAAAAATTTGAATTTATAATATTAAATTATTCAGACACAGATTATGCAACTGATGCACGTTTTAAAATAGATTTAATCATAGATCAGTTGGCAGCCAAAGAAATGTCTATAGCCAGATTTTATATGAAAACAGAAAAATGGATACCAGCCCTTAACAGACTCAAAATAGTTGTTGAAAAATACGACAGGACAATTTTTGTTGAAGAAGCTTTACATCGACTTGTTGAAGTTTATTACAAAATTGGATTGGTTGAAGAAGCAACACAAGCAGCGGCAATACTAGGATATAATTATCAATCTGGTCAGTGGTATGAAAGAAGTTACAAAATATTTAACAAAAAATACAAAACAAAAAAAATTAAAAAGAAAAAGGAAATGGGACTATTAAGAAAAAAAATAAAGAGTTTGTTCGAGTAAAGAATTCATGCGGAAAAAAGAGATTGAGACAATTTATATAAAAAAAATTAACAAATTAAAAAAATATGATAAGGCATATTTTGAACATGATAGTCCTCTTATTTCGGACAAGAATTATGATAGCATCAAGCAAGAAATATTAGATCTTGAGAGAAAGCATAAATATTTAAAAGATAAGAACTCACCAAGTCAAAAAGTTGGTTACAAACCTTCAACGAGATTTAGAAAAGTGGATCATGATGTTCCGATGTTGTCATTATCAAATGCTTTTTCCAAAGAAAATGTAACGGATTTTATTAAAAAAATTAGAAATTTTTTGAACTTAAAAAATTCTGAACAAATTGTTTTTTCGGTGGAACCAAAAATTGATGGAATTTCTGCATCATTGAAATATGTAGATGGAGTTTTTGTTCTTGGGTTATCGCGCGGTGATGGCAAAACTGGAGAAGATATAACCAAAAATCTTAAAACTATTAATGATATTCCTAAAAAAATTCAAAAAAATAATTTTCCTAAAATTTTAGAAGTAAGAGGCGAAGTTTATATATCTAAGTATGACTTTAAAAAAATGGGCAAAAACTTTGCTAATCCAAGAAATGCAGCGGGAGGTTCATTAAGGCAAAAAGATTATAAAGAAACTGAAAAAATACCTCTAAAATTTCTTGCCTATGGTTTTGGTGTTGCAGAACCACAAAATTTTGAAAAACAGTCACAATATTTGAAACTACTAAAAGAATGGGGTTTTAAAACAAGTCCACTAACTAAATTAGTGAACAGCATTGAGGAAATTGATAGAAATCATAATATTATCGAAGAAAAAAAATCAGATATTAATTATGATCTAGATGGACTTGTTTATAAAGTTGATGATTTAATATTACAAAAAAGACTTGGATTTATATCAAACTCACCCAGATGGGCAATAGCACACAAATTTTCTTCAGAAAAAGGATTTTCAATAATAAAAAAAATTGAGATTCAAGTTGGAAGAACTGGAGCGCTAACTCCAGTTGCAAAAATTAATCCAATTACAATTGGAGGAGCAGTCGTGTCAAATGCTACTTTACATAATGAAGATGAAATTAATAGAAAAGATATAAGAATCGGCGATACTGTTTGCGTTCAAAGAGCGGGAGATGTTATTCCACAAGTATTATATGTAGATTTATTAAAAAGGGATAAAAATACTAAAAAATTTAATTTTCCAAAAAAATGTCCCTCTTGTGGTTCAAAAACAATTAAAGAATTTAATATTAATACAAAAAAAGAGGATGCTGTAACTAGATGCCCAGATCTAAAATTTAATTGTAGGGAGATTCTAAAGGAAAAATTAAAACATTTTGTATCAAAAAATGCCTTAAATATCGAGGGTCTTGGAAAAAAAGTAGTAGAAAATTTTTGGAATAACAAATTAATTAAATATCCATACGATATTTTTAATATAAATTTAAATATTTTAAAAGGTTTAGAAGGGTGGGGTGAAAAATCTATTAATAATTTAAAAAGTTCAATTAATAAAAGTAAAGAAATTTCATTAGATCGATTTATTTTTTCTTTGGGCATTCGTCACGTAGGTGAAGAAAACGCAAAAGTATTAGCAAAACATTTTTTAAACGCAAAAAAATTTATTAATATATCAAAAAAACTGAATGATAATAACCCAAAATATCTTGAGTCACTTAAATTAATAGATGGAATCGGAAATTCTCAGACAGTATCACTAAAAAAATTTTTCTCTAATAATCAAAATTTAAAAATTGTATGTCAATTGATTAGTGAACTTAATATTAAAGATTATAAATATTTGAAAAAAAAAACCCCTATAAGCGGGAAATCGATTATGTTTACAGGCGGATTTATCAATAAGAGTCGATCAGAACTAAAATCTTTGGCCGAAAATATGGGCGCTAAGATTGTAAGTAATATAAGTAAAAAAACAGATTATCTTGTGGCAGGATCTCAAAAACCAACTGTTAGAAAAATTAATGAAGCAAAAAATTTTAACATAAAAGTTTTGACAGAAGACGATTGGAACAAAATTATTAACTTATAAATGATTTAAGCCACGTTTTTTCAGCTTTATTTAAATAAGGGTTTAAAGTCATATAAATTTTTTTGTGATATTCATTTAAGTATTTTTTTTCTTTATTATTTAGAAGTTTAAAATTTATTAAGTTCTTTTCAATTGGAGCAAGTGTTAAATTTTTGAAATATAATTTTTTATTAATTTTTTTTATGTAAACCAGGTTTTCTATTCTAATTCCATAATGTCCTTTTTTATAATATCCAGGTTCATTACTAACAATCATTCCCTTTTCAAGCTTAACAGTATTAATTTTAGTTATAGATTGAGGACCTTCATGTACGTTAGAAAAAAAACCCACCCCATGTCCAGTGCCATGTGCATAGTCAAGTCCATCTTTTTTCAAAAATTGCCGAGCTCTAACATCTATTTTTTTTCCGGTATTAAATTTTTTTAGGTCAGTTGTGGCAACAGCAATGTGACCCTTTAATACTTTTGTAAATATATCTTTAATAGAATTTTTTTGTTTAGAAAAACAAATAGTCCTCGTTACATCTGTTGTTCCAAATTTGTATTGTCCACCTGAGTCACATAAAAAAATATCATTTTTGTTAATAGTTTTATTAGATTTTTTTGATGCTATATAATGTGGAAGAGCAGCATTGGGTCCTGTGCCAGCTATTGTATTAAAACTAGGAAATAAATAGTTTTTATTAAGTTTTCTAAATTTTTCTAATTTATTTTGTGAATCAATTTCAGTTATTTTTTTTTTATTAATATTTTTTATCCAATAAATAAATTTAGTTAATGCAATACCATCTTCAATATGAGCATTAATCATATGTTTAATTTCGGATGAATTTTTGATCGATTTTAATTTATAACAAGGGTCAACTATACTAATAATCTGAAACTTTGATTTAATTATATTTTCATTGATAACTGAACAAGATAAAGGATCTATGATAAATTTGTTGCCTTTTAATTTTTTAATTAAATCTTCAAATTTTTCAGGACTTATTATTTGCTTTTTAGATAATTTTTTTTCTTTAATTATTTTTAAAGTTTTTTCTTTTTGTGCAATTAAAAATAGTTCTTTGCCTTTTCCAATTATTAAACGACAATTAGGTATAGGACTATTCGGATTATCTGACCCTCTAATATTTAGCACCCAAGCAACATTTTCAGGAGAGCTTACAAACAAGTAATCAGTTTTATTTGATTTTAATATATTTCTGATCTTATTTATTTTTGATTTAAAAGTTTCGCCAGCAACTTTAGTATTCAAAGAAAAAAAAGTTTCTGTTTTGGAAGTTTTTTCTTTGTAAATTTCATCAATTAAGTTTTTATTTATTTGTTTCAACATTAATGAGTTGCCAAAATAGGCATTTAATTGTTTTCTTGTAAGTAAGCTTGGATCAAATCCAAGTATTAGATTTTTAATGATCTTATGTGGTAGAAATTTATGAATCTCAATTATTTTAAATTGTTTACCAGATTGTTGTTGTGCTTGAATTGAATATCTTCCATCAACAAACAAATAATTATTTTTTCTTAAAATAATTGCTAATCCAGCTGATCCACTAAAGTTAGAGATAATTTTTAAACGATTTATAGCAGCATATTCAGAAAAAAATTCATCATTTTTTGGAATGATATATCCATCAATATTAAATCGATTAAATTTATTTCTTAATTGCTTAATTCTTTTACTAATCATTTAATGCTTTTTAATTTTTTTTTGTAATCTAGCCCAACCTGGGCTTCTTATACCTTCATTATAATCAAGGTCTTGATTGAAAAAGAAATCTTCACTGTCTTGTTGTTTTACTTCTTCTTTCTGAATATTTTCCTCAGGAAGTTCGTTAATAAATCTCGAAGCTAAAGAATCAACCCAATCTCCTCGATACATTCTACCCATTACGAAAGATATAAAAGATTCTTTTTTTGCTCTTGTTAACCCTACGTAAGCAAGACGTCTTTCTTCTTCTAAAGCTAAATCTCCCTTTTCTTCTAATGATTTTTGATGAGGAAACAGACCTTCTTCCCAGCCTGGTAAAAAAACTACATCGAATCCTAAACCTTTTGCAGCATGCATTGTCATCAAGTTAATTTTTTGACCTTCCCAGTCTTGATCTATTGAAGTGGCTAGAGCTACATGCTCTAAAAAACCTTGTAGATTATTGAAGTCATGCATGCCTCTGATTAATTCTTTGAGATTTTCTAATCTTCTCTCACTTTCTAAGTCCTTTTTATCTTTTAGCATTTTGGAATAACCTGATTCATCCAATATAATTTCCATTAATTCGTAATGTTTTTTTTCTTTTAAATCAGATCTCCACTTGCTAAATAGGTTCAATATTCTGACCAATCCTAACTTTGTCTTTGGTTTAATTTTGTCTAGTTGTAAAAGCTCAACTGCAGAATCTTCTAAAGATTTTTTATTTTTTCTACCCCAATCGTATAATTGTTTTACCGTACTATCTCCTATAGATCTTTTAGGTACGTTAATAATTCTTTCAAAAGCCAAATCGTCATTTTTTTGATTTACTATTCTTAAAAATGCCATACTGTCTTTAATTTCAGCTCTTTCGTAGAATTTTGTTCCACCAATTACACGATAACCCATTCCAATTTTTAAAAATCTTTCTTCAAACTCTCGAGTTTGGAAAATTGCCCTGACTAAAATAGATATATTATTTAACGAATATTTTTTTTTAAGTTTTTGTTCAATAATATCACTAATTCCAGTAGCTTCTTCTTTTCCATTTTTGTAACAATTCAGTTTTACAAGTTCTCCATCTTTGTTGTCTGTCCATAATTTTTTCCTTAATCTGTTATTGTTGTTCGCAATTAATCCAGAAGCAGCACTAAGTATATTTTGTGTTGATCTGTAATTTTGTTCAAGCTTAATGATTTTGGTATTTTTGTAAATTTTATTAAAATCTAAAAAATTTTTTATTTCAGCTCCTCTCCAACTATAGATAGATTGATCATCATCTCCAACACAACAAATATTATTGTTTTTTTTGGCAAGTAAATTAAGCCATTTACTTTGAATATGATTTGAGTCTTGGTACTCATCTACAAGAATATATTTAAAATTTTTTGCATACAATTCGAGTATATCTGGATTATTTTCTAACATTACCACGCAGTGTAAAATCAAGTCACCAAAATCACATGAATTTAAAGTTTTTAATCTTTCTTGATAAAATTTATAAATTGATAATATGGCCTTTTCTGAAGATAAGCCTTTTTTTGTGAGCACATCTTTAGGTAGTAAACCTTTATTTTTCCACTGATTAATAAACGCTAAAATAAATTGTGGTGATATTTTTTTTGTATCTATATTTTCTGCTTTACAAATATTTTTAATTAGTCTTAGTTGATCTTCTTGATCGATAATTGTAAAACGCGAATTCAATCCTACTGCTTCAGCATGCCTTCGTAAAAGCTTGGCGCTCACAGAATGAAATGTTCCAAGCCAAGGCAATGATGATATTTTTTCATCTAAAAAACGAGCAATTCGATTTTGCATTTCTCTAGCAGCTTTATTAGTGAAAGTGACGCAAAGAATTTGATTTGGCCAGGCTTTTTTTTCTTTTATTATGTGGGCCACTCTTGATGTCAAAACCTTTGTTTTACCCGATCCTGCTCCGGCAACAATTAAACAAGGATTATCAAGATCAATTATTGCTTTCTTTTGATTCGTATTTAGATGGTTTAAATAATTTTGTTTGCTAATTGTCATTAAATTTATAATTTGCTATTTAAACTTGAAATAAATTTAAAGGAATCAAAGTAAATGAAATATATCGATTTTAAAAGATATAAGTTTTCCACAATTTTTAAGAATATCAATTTTAGAAGATATAAATATATTTCATTTTACGTTGCTGGTTTTGTTGTTTTTATAGGTTTTATCTATTTAAACATACCAATGTTTTTTAGTTATGATAAATCAAAGATAGAAGATTTAATATATAAAGGGTTTAACATTAAGTGTTCTATACAAGGTAAAGTCAAGTATAGCTTTCTTCCTACTCCGAGAATAAAATTCAATGATTTTATAATTAAAGATTTTTTCGACAATAACAAAATTTTAGGAAAAGTTAAAAACGCAGAAATAAAAATATCTTTTTATAATTTATATGATGAGAGTAAATTTGATTATACCAAAATAATATTAAAAAATGCAAAAATTAATTTTGATTTAAGAAAGCTTAATAAATATAAAAAATATTCTAAAAAAGAATTTAATTCAAAACCTATAAGCTTAACAAGAGGAGAAATCAATTTTATTGAAGGAAAAAAAAATATAGCAATTATCAAAAATGCAAATTTTAAATTTAATTCTTCCAAGAATAGTGACAGAGCGATTTTAAAGGGAGAGTTTTTAGGTGATAAAATTCATATTAGTTTAGAAAACAAAAAAAAAGATAACAATTCATCAAAAATTTTTATAATAAAATTATTGGATTTAAAATTATTTACAAAAGTAAATATATTTGATTCAAGCTCAGATAAAAATTCCATCAGCGGAAATGTTTTATTTAGAAATGAAAAAAATAGATTGTCAGCAATTTTTGATTATAAGGATGATAGAATAATCATAAAAAAAGCAAATTTAAAAAATTTTTTTACGAACGGGAAATTTAATGGCGAAATAAGAATTTTGCCTTATTTTAATTTTGATTTAAATATGGATTTAAAAAAGATAAATTTTAATAAATTGTATAGTTTTCTTGTCGGGCTAGATGAAAAAAACAAGAGGAATTTATTTAAAATTAATAATAAAATAAACGGTCAGTTAAACTTATCTGGTGATAAAATATATTCAAAATATAGCTTAATTGATTCTTTCGAATCACGATTAAAATTTGTTAATGGTAATATTTTATTTGATCAACTTTTACTTGATTTGGGGAAATTAGGCGCAGCGGATATAACAGGAATTATTAAAAATGAAAAAAAATTTACCCATTTTATATTTGAAAACAATATATTTTTAGATAATTTAAAGCGCCTTTATAATAAATTTGGTATTTATAATAAACCAAATATTTCATCCAATTTATTTATTTCAGGAAATTTAGATTTAGTGAACTTAAATATCCATTTGTATGAAATATCAAATAATCAAAAATTAAAAAATGAAGATGTTGCTTATATTGAAAAAGAATTTAATAATCTTATTTTAGAAGACGGTTATGCAAGTTTATTTAATTTTCTTAAGTTAAAGGAGTTTATAAGATTAGTTCTAATTGAAACAAATTAACCTAATAGGGTCCAATCATTTTTTTAGGATTTACAATTCTGTCATATTCTTTTTCAGTAATTAATCCAGATTTTATAGCTTCTTCTTTCAAGGTGGTTTCGTTTTTGTGAGCTTTTTTTGCAATCTTTGCGGCATTGTCATATCCAACTTTTGGAGACAAAGCTGTTACAAGCATAAGCGAATTGTCTAACAAACTTTTAATTCTCCTTTTGTCTGCTTTTAGACCTCTAACACAATAATTTGCAAAACTTTTTGAAGAATCTGCCATGATGTGAATAGATTGTAAAATATTATGAATAATTAAAGGTTTAAATACATTTAGTTCAAAATGTCCATGAGAGCCTGCCATTGTTATACCATTATGGTTTCCAATTACTTTTACACAAACCATAGTAACAGCTTCACACTGGGTTGGATTTATTTTTCCAGGCATAATAGAGGAACCCGGTTCGTTTTCTGGTAATATAAGTTCTCCATATCCTGCTCTAGGACCGGATCCCAAAAATCTAATATCGTTGGCAATTTTCATTAAACAAACGGCTGTTGTATTCATTGTTCCTGAAAAATTTACTATAGCGTCGTGAGCAGCTAATGCAGCAAATTTGTTAGGAGCAGGTTTAAAAGGAAGTTTAGTAATTTTTCTTAATTCAGCTACCATCTTTTTATCAAAACCTTTTTTGGTATTTAAACCTGTGCCTACTGCTGTTCCACCCTGAGCTAATAAATATATTTCTTTAAGCGCCACTTCTATTCTTTTAATACATTTACTTAATTGTGAGTGATATCCAGAAAATTCTTGCCCCAAAGTAATTGGGGTGGCATCTTGAAGATGAGTTCTTCCTATTTTTATGATTTTTTTAAACTGTTTTACCTTCTTTTCTAATTCTAAATTAAGTAATTTGAGAGAAGGTAACAGTTTACCTTTCGCTCTGATTGCTATGGCCATATGCATTGCAGTTGGAAAAACATCGTTTGTTGATTGAGATTTGTTAACATGGTCATTTGGATGCACGGGTTTTTTGCTTCCCAATTTACCTCCAAGAATTTCAATTGCTCTATTAGATATTACTTCATTAACATTCATATTAGTATGTGTACCAGATCCAGTTTGCCAAACTTTAAGAGGAAAATGATCATTAAGTTTTCCTGATATGATCTCGTTTGCTGCTTTAATAATTGTTTTACTTATTTTTGTGTCAAGACTTCCATTTTTAGCATTTACTATTGCTGCAGCTTTTTTGATCATTGCGATAGACTTAATTACAATTGGTCTTACTAAAAAATCACCAATATCAAAGTGTTTGTTAGATCTTTGGGTGGAAGCTCCCCAATATTTATCGTATGGAACTCTTACGCCTCCCAAACTATCATATTCATTTCTAAATTTCATATAATAAAGGTATGATTGGTTATGATATAACAGACATTTTTGATAGGCAAGATTTTAATTTAATGTTTATAATTATAATAATTTTTGTAGCATAAATTTTACAAATTATGAAATCAGACAATAAAAAAGGACAAAAAGATCCGACAAAGGAAAATATAAAATTTATTTTGGAGTTATTTAATTCAAGTAAACTCATTGATGCAAAGAAAGAAATTGATAGACAAATTATAATATATCCAAATTCTTCTATTTTATTTAATATTCTTGGTGCTGTTTCAGCTGGTCAAAATCAACTTGATAAAGCTGTCGAAAATTATAAAAAGGCAATAAAAATTAATCCCAATTATGCTCAGGCTTACAATAATTTAGGTGCAGCTTTACATAAATTAGATAAAATAAATGAAGCGATAGATAATTATAGAAAGGCAATTAGCCTAAATAGTGATTTTGCTGAAGCGTTCAATAATTTAGGCAATGGAATTCGTGAGCTTAACAAACCAAAAAATGCTGTGCAGTATTTTGAAAAAGCTATACAAATTAAGTCTGATTATGCAGAGGCCTATAATAATTTGGCAACAACATACGAAGAACTTGGTGATAAAAAAGAGGCTTTGAATAATTTTCAAAAGGCGATAAAAATTAAACCAAATTATGCAGAGGCACATAATAGCCTAGGTATAGTATTTAGTGATCTAGCGAGGTTTGACGAGTCATTGTCAAGCTATACTAAAGCCATTAAAGCAAATCCTAATTATGAAAAATCTTATAATAATTTAGGCAATTTACTAAGTAATTTAAGAAGATATGATGAGGCTACAACAACGTATCGTAAAGCCATTAAAATTAAACCTGACTATGCAAAGGCTTATAGTAATCTCTTATTTAATTTACTTTATAAAGTAGACTTTGATTCAAGTTTATACTTGTCGGAAGCAAAGAAATTTAGAATAAATTGTGAACCAAAAAAACAATTATCCTTTGAGCGCCAGTACGAAAAAGAACCAACAAAACTTAAGCTCGGTCTCGTGTCAGCTGACTTTGGTAATCATCCAGGTGGCTTCCATACATTAAGCACCTTAATAGAATTAAGAAAGAAAAATTTTGAGTTAATAGCATACGCGACTATTGATCGAAAAGATGAATTTTCTTCTTATTTCAGGCCTCTTTTCTCAAAATGGTATTCGATTAAGAAAAAAAAAGATGATGAAGTTGTTGAACAAATTTTTAAAGACGGCATTCATATTTTGATGGATCTACAAGGTCACTCTGCAAAAAATAGACTACCAATATTTATGTATAAGGCTGCTCCAATCCAGATCAGTTGGTTAGGTCAAGGCTCCACAGGGATTCATGAAATTGATTATTTTATAGGAAGCCCTATTATCACACCCAAAAGTGAAGAAAAACATTATGTTGAAAAAATATGGAGATTACCAGAAATAGAACATTGTTTTACTCCTCCTTATTTTGATGTGAAAATCAATAGCTTGCCAGCCTTAAAAAATAATTTTATAACCTTTGGAAGTTTGAATAAGTTAACAAAAGTAAGCGATGAAACAGTAGCCTTATGGTCAAAAATTTTATTTTCCATTCCAAATTCAAAACTTCTTTTAAAAAACAGGGATTTTGATAATCAAAAAATTATTAATAAGACTTTCTTAAGATTTGAAAAACACAATATAAACAACAATCGTATAATTCTAGAAGGTAAATCGAATACGAGGAAAGAATTATTAGAAGTTTATAATAAAATTGACATTGCCTTAGATCCCTTTCCTTTTCAGGGAAACACAAGCACGGAGGAGGCCACTTGGATGGGCGTACCAGTAATAACTTTGAAAGGGGATAGATATTTATTTCATTTTGGCGAAAGTCTTAATACTAATTTAAATATGAAAGATTGGATTGCCGAAAATCATGATGAATATGTTTCTATAGCCATGAAGTTTTCATCTAATCTTGATGAACTTTCTAAAATTAGAATGAATTTACGTCAAATAGCCTTGCAATCGCCTGTATTTGACGCTCCACGATTTGCTGAACATTTTAGTAAGATGCTTTGGGAAATGTGGAAAAAATTCAACAGTTAAAAATTGGTTTTGGAAATAGCACAACCAATATTTTATAAAAAAAACCATAAAATTAAAGAAACTATGGCAATAATAATTATTAGAACACGAACGCCAAACAGATAATTTGAAATTTCAGGAGATTGAGAAGATTTCTTTTTTTTTCCTGCACCTAACCAAATAATTAGATAAAATATAAAAAGGAGAACAAATACTATAATAAGAATTTCAACTTTTTCAAACATTGATATAAGCCTATTTTATTCTGGGCTCATGATCTATACGTTAAATTTTGGTTGCGGGGGTAGGATTTGAACCTACGACCTTCAGGTTATGAGCCTGACGAGCTACCAGACTGCTCCACCCCGCGATAAAATTTATATGCTTAACTTTTCTTTTAATATTATATCTTATTTTTTTCTTGATAAAAAATCAGATATTATCCCTCATTCTTTGGATTTTTTTAGCTCTTTTTATATTTTCAGATCTCTCTCTCTTTTTTTTTTCAGAAGGTTTTTCGTAACTACTTCTAAACTTTAAAATTCTGAAAAAACCTTCCCTTTGAAGTTTTCTTTTGAGAATTCTTAAAGCATGGTCAACATTGTTATCCTTGACTTCTATTTTAATAATTACCTCCTATTTTGGGATGCATTAACTAACACTAAAAAAAAATTTTGTCCAGTCAGATTAGAAAGGTTTTTTAGGTATTTTTTTTGCAAAATTTTTTCTGTAAATTATTAATTTCTTATGAATTTTTTCATATTTTGTTGATAAAATACAAATGGCTAGCAAAGCTGCATTTATTGCTCCAGCCTTTCCAATAGCCAGAGTTCCAACGGGAATACCGCTAGGCATTTGAACTGTAGATAATAAACTGTCTAAACCTTTAAGTTTACTCTCTATAGGTATGCCTAACACCGGCAATGTGGTTAATGATGCTGCTACACCAGCTAAATGTGCAGCCCCACCAGCTCCAGCAATTATAATTTCAATTTTGTTTTTTTTTGCATTATTTAAAAATTTGCGAAGTCTCTCAGGAGTTCTATGTGCAGAAATAACTTGTATCTCATGTTTTACTCCAAATTTTTTAAGTGTATTACTACAATGGACCATGGTTTTCCAATCAGACTTACTTCCCATGATCACGCCAACTAAACCATGCAACTTAATTTTCATTAGATTTTTTAAATTTCTTAAATATTTTTTGATTAATTTTAAATTTTTTTATTTTCTTCGTCTATCTTTTTTTTTCTAATAATTTTTCTGTCAGCTTTATCTTCTGATTTTTTTATCTCAATCTGAGAGCAGAGATTAGAGACCACAGGGTCCTTGGGAAATAAATTAGAAGAATTCCAGTAATTGTTATTTTTTATTAAAGATACTGTACTTTTTGTGCTTCCCACAAGTTTTGCTATTTGTGTATCAGATAGTTGGGGATAGTTTTTGATTAACCAAAGTGCTGCGTTGGGTCTATCTTGCCTTTTTGATAACGGAATATACCTTTGCTTTTTTTTCTGAGTACTTATATTTAAAGTTTTTTTGTTTAGTACAAGAGATCTGTTACTATCTTTAGAAGATGCCTCAATCTCATCTCTTGTTAACTGTCCAGCTAGGATAGGATTATAAGCTTTTATTCCTTTTGCCACATCTCCATCGGCTATACCCTTTACTTCAAGTTCGTGAAGATTACAAAAATCAGCTATTTGTTTGAAACTTATTTTAGTGTTTTCAACTAGCCAAACTGCAGTCGCTTTTGGCATTAAAGGTTTATCATTCATAGATTATTTCTTGTTTGCTGATCTCAGATTAGTAAATTTTTTATTAAATTTACTTACTCTACCTTTATCTAAAATTTTTTGAGTTCCACCTATCCAAGCAGAATGAGATTTAGAATCAATATCAAGTTTTAAAGTTTCGCCCTCTTTTCCCCAAGTAGACATAGTTTCAAAATGACTTCCATCAGTCATAACAACTTTTATTTTATGATAATTTGGGTGTATATTTTTTTTCATGCTGTGACAATTTAATATAATAAAATAAAATAATTAACAATAAAAATTTAATGTTTTAAAACCTTAATCATTTCTTCATTAATCTTTGAGTTGGTGGCTAAAATAGTTTCATTTTTGATATATTCATTATTTCCTTTAAAATCTGTGACAAATCCTCCCGCTTCTTTGATTATGATTATTCCTGCAGCATAATCCCAGTAATTTAAATTTCTTTGCCAAAAACCATCGCATCTTCCGGCAGCAACGTAAGCCATGTCTAGCGAAGCACTACCCATTTTTCTGATAGGAGTTTGTACTAGTGACGAAAATTTTTTATATTCTACAAAAGATAATTCCTTGTCTTTTGAATTTTGACGTGGCCCACCAGTAAAAATGATACAATCTTTTAATTTTGATCTGGCAGAAACGCGCATTCGCTGATTATTTAGATAAGAACCATTTCCTTTTTCGGCAACAAACATTTCATCTTTGATTGGTTAATAAATAATACCGCAAATTATTTCTTTATTATGTTCCAACCCTACCGATATAGCAAAATGTGGTATACCATGAAGGAAATTTGCTGTTCCATCAATAGGATCAATAATCCACTTAAACTCTTCATCATTTTTTATTTGTCCAATTTCTTCACTTAAGATGGAATAATTAGGTCTAGCTTTTTGTAGTACTTCTATAAGAATTTTTTCTACTTTTTTGTCTGAAACTGTAACAAAATCACCTGGCCCTTTAAGTGAAACTTGAAGTTTTTCTACTTCGCCAAAATCTCTAATTAAAATTTTAGCAGCTTTTCTACAAGCTTTAACCATAACATTCATATTTGCTGAAGAAAGTTTCATTTATTTAATTTTTTTAATGTACTCTAGAGTTCTTGTATCTAAAATAATTTTATCTCCAGAATTAATAAATGGAGGGACCATAATATTAATTCCATTTTCTAAAATAGCGGGTTTATAAGATGAGGAAGCTGTTTGTCCTTTAATAGCAGCATCAGTACTTTCTATGATTAATTCTACAGAGGATGGTAAATCTATAGACAAAGCCTGATCTTCATAAAACTGAACACTTACCTCTATATTTTCTCTTAGCAATTTACTTTTTTCTCCCAATAAAGATTTATTAATTATAATTTGTTCAAAGTTAGTTTGGTCCATAAAATAACAATTTTTTTCATCCTCATACAAGAAACTAAATTTTTTTTCATCTAAAACTACCCTTTCAACACTATCGCTTGATCTGAACCTTTCATTTAGTTTTGTTTCTCTTTTAATACTTTTTAGTTCAACTTGATTAAAAGCACCTCCTTTACCTGGCTTAACATGTTGAGCTTTTAAAACTGACCACAAATCATTTTTGTGTTCAATTACCATTCCTCGTTTAATTTCATTTCCTAATATTTTCATTTTTTATTTAAATTTACTTATTGCTGAAACAGGATCTAATTTTTTGTTATTCCATATATAACTGGAGCAAGCAATAAAATCTGCTCCATTAGATAAAATTTTTTTATAATTGGAATCATTGATTCCACCTATCGCAACAGTCGGCATATTAATTTTTTTTTTAGCCCAACGCAATATTGTCAAGTTAGCCTTAAAAGCAGTTTTTTTTGTTTGAGATTTAAAAAACGATCCAAAGGCAACATAATTTGCACCGTGCTTTTTTGCTTTTAAAGCTAATTTTTTAGAATTATGGCATGTCATTCCAATAATTTTATTTTTTCCTAAAATTTTTCTACTACTTATAAAATCCACATCTTTCTGACCAATATGACAACCATCTGCACCAATCATTTTTGCTATAAAAGGTTTATCATTAATTAAAAATTTAACATTATTTTTTTTAACTATTTTTTTAATTTTTCTAGATATTTTTAACAATTTGTGAGTAGGTATTTTTTTTAATCTTAATTGGAAGTATTTAACTTTATTAGTTTTTAATACTTGGAGTAGTTCCTTATAAAACTTAACTCCTCTTATCCGTTGAGGCGATATTAGATAAATGTATCTTTTCAATTTTAGCTAGGCAGTCATTTGTTTTTCTAAATCCATACTCCATTTTGCTGAAGTAGAAAGACCATTCATTTTAGATCTATGATTAAAGATTTTTTGAGTATTGCTTGTATCCTTAATATTTTTTGCCCAATTTTTAAGGGCACTTTGCTGTAGAGCTCTTCCATAAGAAAAACTCATTGTAAAATTTGTATCGTTAATTTTGTTAATTTCGTTTAAATTTTGTGTCGCTTCTATTTCAGTTTGCCCACCTGATAAAAAGGCTATTCCCGAAACATCACTGGGTACGTTTTCTTTTAAACATTTGAGTGTCATATTAGCAATTTCAGCTGTGTTACTTCTATCTTTTGATTCATTTCCAGGTAAAATCATATTAGGTTTTAATATTGTTCCTCTAAGATTTACATTGTGTAAATTTAATTCCTTATAACATTCTTTTAAAACTTTAGCGGTTGCTTCATAGCACTTATTAATATTATGCTCTCCATCCATTAATACTTCTGGTTCAACAATGGGAACCATTTTTGCTTCTTGTACTAAAGCCGCATATCTTGCTAATGCGTGCGCATTTGACTTAATTGCTAATTCAGAAGGATATTTTTCAGAAATATTATAGACCGCTCTCCATTTTGTAAATCTTGCGCCCAATTTAAAATATTCAACTAGTCTTTCTCTCAAACTATCTAATCCCTCAGTAATTTTTTCTTCTGGAGAGCCAGTTAATTTTTTTGCACCAGTATCTACTTTGATTCCAGGAACTGATCCAAAGCCTTTAATTAACTCAGGTATCGTTTTTCCCGAAGAAGTTTTTTGCTTTATTGTTTCGTCATAAAGTATTACTCCACCAATATAATTTTTCATACCCTCTGCAGAAAATAAAGTTTCTCTAAATTTAAGTCTATTTTGGTAAGTTGATTCAACATTCACGCTGGATAATCTTTTTGTCATAGTTCCAGTGCTTTCATCAGCAGCTAATATACCTTTGCCTTTTGCTAGGATCTGTTTTGCTATTTTTTCTATTTCACTCATTTATCTCTAATGCTTTTATACCAGGTAAGACCTTTCCTTCAAGAAGTTCTAAAAAAGATCCACCCGCAGTTGATAAGTAAGTAAATCCATTAGAACACTTAAATTTATTTATTGCTGCCACTGTATCTCCTCCACCGGCAATAGAAATGAGAGATTTAGTTTTAGTATTTTCAGATATTTTGTTTGCAATTTTTTTACTTCCAGCAGAAAACGCATCAATTTCGAAATAACCAGCCGGGCCGTTCCACAAAATTGTATTTGATTCATCTATTACTTTAAATATATTTTGTAAGGTTTTTTCACCAATATCTAAAATTAAATCATTATCATTGATTTGATCTATACTCTTTAAAACACCTTTAGAATTATAATCTTTTGATGCTATTACATCTTCGGGTAATACAAGGCTGCAGTTATTTTTTTTAGATTCTTGAATTATATTTTCTATCAAGTTTTCTTGATTTTTTTCGAATATAGATTGACCGATGTTGTAACCCTTATGTTTTATAAAAATATTTGCCATAGCACCAACAATGACGATATTTTGCATTTTTTTTATAAGATTAATTATGATACCTGATTTAGTAGAAATTTTTGAACCTCCTATGATGCAAGTTTTTGGTTTTTTTGCATTGCCTGTTAACATTTTTATTGCATTTACTTCTTTAACCAACTGTTTGCCTGCAAAGGAATTAATGTGTTTTGTTATTTCACAAACAGAAGCATGAGCTCTATGAGAACATGGAAACGCTTCATTTATATACATGTCACCAATTTTTGAAAGCTCTTTAGCAAAATATACTGAGTTTAACTCTTCTTCTTTATGAAAACGTATGTTTTCCAAGAGCATAATTTTCCCATTAGGAATTTTTTTTGAATATTGAATTACTAATGAACCAATACTTTCATTTAAAAACACTACGTCTTGATTAACATAATAAGATAATTTTTTTGCAATTGGCTCTAGAGTTAATTCAGGAACGATTTTTCCCTCGGGTCTTCCGAGATGTGCAATAATTATTATTTTTGCTTTTTTATTTATTAGAAATTTTATAGTCGGTAAAACTTTTTCAATTCTGGAATTCTCTGTTATAGATCCATCATTTATTGGAACATTAAAATCAACTCTTAATAAAACCCTCTTTCCTTCTATATTTAGATTTTCATCTAATTGATTTATTTTAACCATGGTGCATTAAATCTTGCCGAAATAATTTGCCAAATCACACATTCTAGATGCAAAACCCCACTCATTATCGTACCAAGCAGAAACTTTTGCCATTTTATTTGCTACAACTTTTGTTAATGAAAGGTCCACTATGGCAGAATGAGGGTTATGATTAAAATCTGAAGAAACAAGTGGCTCATTGTTTGTATCTAAAATATTTTTTAGTTTTGATTTTGAAGCGTTCAAAAAGGAATTATTTATTTCTTCAGTTGTTAAATTTTTTGATGACGAAAATACAAATTCTACTAGTGATACATTAGGTGTCGGCACTCTAATTGAGATTCCTTCCACCTTACCTCTTAAGTCAGGAATAATATCGCCAAGAGATTTTGTAGCGCCAGTCGTAGTTGGTATCATTGAATTAGGAGCGCCTCTCGCTCTTCTTAAATCTTTATGGGAATTATCTAATAATCTTTGATCAGTCGTATATGAGTGAATTGTAGTCATAAAACCTCTTTCAATGCCAAAACTATCATTCAGTACTTGAGCTACTGGAGCCAAGCAATTTGTAGTACAAGAAGCTGCAGAAATTACTTGTTCGCTAGATTTCAAGCTTTTTTCATTTACTCCAAAAACAACATTTGTAGCACCTTTACAAGGAGCCGAAACGATAACTTTTTTGGCACCTGATTTAATATGTTGAGCTGATTTTTCTTTTGTGTTGAATTTACCTGTACATTCTAAAACAACATCTACTTTATATTTTTTCCAATCAATTTTTGAAATTTCCATTTCATGAATCATGTTTATTTTTTTTTCATTAATTTCAATTGATTTTTCAGAATGATTTATTTTAGGTCTAAATTTTCCATGCACAGTATCATGTTTTAGTAAAAAACTACTTACCTCAGTATTGCCTCTATTATTAATAGCCACGACTTCAAATTCTTTTATATTATTTTCAATAATGGCTCTTAGAATCATTCTTCCAATTCTACCAAATCCGTTTATACCGATTTTTAAAGTCATAATTATTTACCTAACATTTTCTTAGCAGTTTTAACAATATTATCGCTAGTTAAATTAAAATATTCATATATTTTTTTATAAGGTGCGCTTTTTCCAAAAGATTTTATTCCTAAAGAAATTCCATCAGGACCAACGTATTTTTCCCACCCATAAATACTACTAGCTTCAATTGAAATTTTTATTGAATTCTTGTCAATAATTTTTTCCTTGTATTCTTTTGATTGTTTATCAAATAATTCTTGGCAAGGCATAGAAATTACTTTTGAATTTATGTTGATCTCTTGCAACTTATTTAATGCTTCAATAGCAATTTGAACTTCAGAACCAGAAGCAATTAATGTAACTTCAGGATTAAGATTAGTTTTTTTAAGTTCGTAACCTCCCAGGCTGCTCATATTTTTTTTTGTGAGCGTTTCAGTGACAGACGGAAGTTTTTGTCTTGATAGGGCTATCACGCTGGGATTAGTACTACTTTTTAAGGCAATTTCCCAACATTCAAGTGTTTCAATTGTGTCTGCTGGTCTAAATACATTCAAGTTTGGTATTGTTCTTAAGTGAATCAAATGTTCAATTGGTTGGTGAGTTGGCCCATCTTCACCCAATCCAATAGAATCATGAGAAAATATATATATAACTCTTAAACCCATAAAAGCTGACAATCTTAGTGACGGTTTACAATAATCTAAAAAAACTAAAAAAGTTCCACCATACGGGAGAATGCCTCCGTGAAGAGCCATGCCATTCATAATTCCAGCCATGGCATGTTCCCGTACTCCATAATGAATATAATTTCCTTTAAAATTTGAAGGTTTGATAATTATAGAATATTTAGTTTTTGTATTGTTTGATCCACTTAAATCGGCGGAACCTCCAACCAATTCTGGTAAATTCTTTGTGATAGCTTCTAAAACAGAAGCGGAAGATTGTCTTGAAGCTACATTTTGTTTTAAATTAAAAAATTTTCTTTTTTCTTTGTCTATAATTTTGTTGAGATTTTTTGGTAATTTTGTATTAATTTGTCTAGAAAATTCATCCTTTACTTTCTTACTTTTATTGTTGTAAATAATATTCCATTTTTTTTCTTGTAAATCTCCTCTTTTTCCAATTTTTCTCCATTCATTTAGTATTTCTTTTGGAATTTCAAAAGGCTTATATTTCCATTTTAACCTTTTTCTAACCAATACAACTTCTTCATTACCAAGTGCAGCTCCATGAGAAGATGCTTTGCCAGATTTATTAGGAGAACCATATCCAATAATGGTTTTACAGGAAATTAAACTTGGTTTTTTTGATTTTAAGGTTTTTTTAATTGCTTTTGATATTTGTTTTTCGTTATGACCATTAACTTCTTGGAAATTCCATCCATAACTTTCAAATCTTTTTTTGTAATTATCAGATACTGTCAGTTTTGTTGAACCATCAATAGATACTTTGTTATTATCAAAAAAAACAACAAGGTTTTTTAATTTTAAATGCCCAGCTAGACTCATGGCTTCATGGCTTATGCCTTCCATGAAATCGCCATCACTGGCAATAACATATGTTTTGTGGTTAATTAAGCCAGAACCAAATCGTTTTTTCATTATTTCTTCTGCAATGGCCATACCAATAGCATTTGACAAACCTTGGCCCAGAGGTCCTGTGGTAGTTTCTATTCCAGATTTTTTTTTATATTCTGGATGACCTGCACAAATAGATTCTAATTGTCTGAAATTTTGAATGTCTTTTATGGAGATACTTTTGTATCCCGTCAAATAAAGTAAGGAATATAAAAGCATTGAACCATGGCCTGCTGAGAGCACAAACCGATCTCTATTTATCCAATCAGGATTTTTTGGATTAAACCTTAGGTAGTATCTAAATAAAACTGTAGCTACATCCGCCATGCCCATTGGTAAACCAGGATGACCAGAGTTAGCTTTTTGAATAGCATCAACTGATAGCAATCTTATTGCA
>Ga0187827_10000756_pt1 | contig 49512 bp, 39 predicted proteins | sample ETNtaG_39_FD_167969 | JGI IMG/M metagenome (GOLD analysis project Ga0187827, IMG submission 167969) | Marine microbial and viral communities from oxygen minimum zone, Eastern Pacific Ocean - ETNP2014_SV_150_PacBio MetaG (Illumina Assembly) | ecosystem: Environmental > Aquatic > Marine > Hypoxic...
TTTAGCTGGACCTCTCCTAGCCATATTTCTAAGTCAGAGAGGGTATATTGTGGATTTATATGAAAAACGATCTGATCTTCGGATAGAAAATATTTCTGTTGGAAAATCTATTAATCTGGCACTTTCTCATAGAGGGATCAAGGCCTTAAAATCTGCACATGTATTCGATAAGATAGAACCGTTGCTTATTCCTATGAAGGGCCGCATGATTCATTTATTAAATGGAGAAGTTGAATTTCAACCTTATAGTGTTCATCCTTATGAATATATAAATTCAGTATCAAGGGGAGCATTAAATAAAATTCTTATGACCAAGGCTGAAGAATCTGGAAAAGTAAAGATACATTTTAACCATTCTTTATCTGAAATAGATGAGTCTAATAATAAACTAGTTTTTGAAAATGGAAATAGAACCACTATTTCAGGACACATTATTGGAGCAGATGGTGTAGGTTCGGCCATTAGAAGTTATATAGATATGAAAGTGCCATCACCTTCTTATTCTGAACCCCTCGGCCATGATTACAAAGAACTTCATATTTCACCAGGGGAAAATGGTGATTTTCAATTAAATCCCAATGCTCTTCATATCTGGCCCAGAGAAAAGTTCATGCTTATAGCCCTGCCCAATATGGACAAATCATTTACCTGTACTCTTTTTCTTCCGGTAAATGATAATATCTCGTTTAGATCATTATCAAACTCTGAATTAGTGTTAGATTTTTTCAATGAGCATTTTGAAGATGTGCTCCCATTATTGGGGGATTTTCCTAATCTATTTTTTGATAATCCTACTGGGAAACTGGCAACAGTATATGCGGATCAATGGCATTATAATAATCAGTTTTGTTTAGTAGGTGATGCAGCTCATGCAATTGTACCTTTCTTTGGGCAAGGTATGAATGCTTCATTTGAAGATTGCGAAGTTCTTATGCATTGTCTTGATGAAGCCCAAGGGAATTGGGATATGGTATGTGAAAAATATAGCTTACTCAGGAAAGTAGATGGACATGCAATTGCCGATATGGCAATAGAAAACTATATAGAAATGCGGGATCTAGTTACGCGAAAAGAATATATACAGAATAAAAAAGCATCTAATATATTATGGAAAAGATTCCCGAACCGTTTCATACCCCTTTATAACATGGTGAGCTTTACTTCTATTCCTTATTTTGAAGTATATCGGAGAGGGAAAATTCAGGCTCAGATTATCAAAGATATTAATCCGGAAAACCTAGATATGTCACTTGCAGAAAAACTAATAATTGAAAAGTTACACCCTATTTTGTGATCATCAATATTTATCATAATAAAATTAATTATAGGATTGATACAAAAAACTCATTTGATATTTCAATTCCCTATGAGTTTAATGGTAAGCAGCCCAATTTTTATGATGTTGAACGAGGTCAAATAAAATATTTAGAATCTGCAGGAACAACATATTCTGTGGCTAAAGGTTCAGGGTGCAATGTGCCAGAAATCAGCATGAATATCCATTGTTCAGGCACACATACAGAATGTGTTGGACATATTCTAGAAAAACCAGGAGACATAGGAATTCTTTTAAGAGATATCATTATCCCTGGGTTACTGATCACGGTAAGTTCAATCCCATTTGATGATAGTTTGGAATCATATCACTATGATGTAAGAGGTGATGAACAGGTCATATCTAAGAAATTGATTCAAAATGAAATTGAAAAGTTAGAAGAATATCAGCCCCAAGCACTAATCATTAGAACCACCCCTAACTCTGAACAGAAAAAGTACTACCGATATACTCAACATACGCCGCCCTTTTTTACCAATGATGCCCTCAGGTTTATTAATAGTATTGGAGTTAATCATATTGTTGTGGATCTCCCAACTATTGATCGAATGGAAGATAATGGAATACTTGGAAACCATAGAATATTTTGGGGTGGCGATAGCAATACTCAAGCAGATGTAAATCCTACATCAAATAGTACAATAACTGAGTTTGCATATATAGCAGATGATGTTCCGGATGGATTTTATTTCCTAAATCTTCAATTGCCCCACTTTGTATGTGATGCTGCCCCCAGTCGTCCAATACTTTTAAAAGCAGATTAAAGGGTATTAGTTGTAAAATAATTTACGGAAGCTATTTCCCGGATTTCTACGCTTAACTGTTTAGTATTTACACCATTATTATCTGCAAAGTATTCCTTTAAAGTATCTAAACAAAACTGACCAATATTCTGTCTGATATCTTCAGATCGCCCTTTTAGTAAAGATATCTCAAGATGAAAAAAATGTCCTGCTTCATTATTCCCAAATGCATGTATTGGGACTTGGATGGCTTTGCATTTACAGTTTTCTTCTTTAACTCCCGCATTTTCCATCAATATCTCTCTCAGTTGTTTAAATACAGGACGTATCAAACTAGTTTCTATAATTTCTGTATGTTCTAATTTGATATGGGGCATGCTGAAATTTATTAATTATTAGAGAATTTATAATGAAGTATTATGATGAAAGAGAGCTATTTATGTGATTTATGTCAAATACCTTAAAAAGTTTGATCTGTGTCAATTTACAAGACTCTTAACAGGGAATAAGTTACACCGTAAGGCAAAGATGTTAGATCATCACCGTCTTACTTCACATAATCTCCTTATTGTTTTGAAGGCTCTCTCTGGAGGAGGGGAGAGCCTTCTTAGTTTTTGGGAACAAAATAATATTAATGTAAATTAAATAAGGATAATCAGGGAGAGAAATTATGTATAAGTCTTATTTATTAATATCTCTAATAGTATGTGTTATTATGATGGTTATAAGTTGTGGAGATGGTGTTATTGGATCAAAATCAAATCGTACAATAAGCCATATAGAATGGTCACTTGGCACACTACAGGATTCTACTGGATATGTAGTTACAAATTCGGGATTGAAAGCTACGGGAACTATTACAAATGTTGGAGATACAACAATACTTGCACCATGGTATATTGAAGCTGAATTTTATGTAGATAGTACATTTTTATTTATATTAGGGGGTGATCAGGTATCCTATAATGAAAATCTTTATGTAAATAATTCAAGATTTTGGACACTAGAATTTTCCTCATCAGAAATTGATGAATCTCTTTATCAAGATTTTGCAATAAAAAATTTTAGAGCATTTATCAAAAAATAATTTTTTTGATTTGTAGTTTAGTTATACAAAATAATATTAACGAGAAATATTATATCCAGGATGTTAAGAGTATAGTCACCATTTAAATCTGCATTATTTGCAAATTCGTCTGATAAAATCATGTTAGCTAGTTGGATAATATCCAGTATGTTAACTGTATCATCTGAATTCAAGTCACCTGTCATTTCAGAAATAACTACATGAGTCCCATCAATAACCAAAGTACCTGTAAAATCAGGGTCTAGCCAGTCTATCATTCTTCTATTTGAAGGCATTTCCCAATTCCATCCATATGAAAATTTCCCATATAGATCCTGCCCTTCACCACATTCTCCAGAACCACCTGTTAAATTGCCTACAATTCTATAATGGTCATTAAAAAGAGGGGAACCAGAAGAACCACCTTCTGTGCCTCCTTCGTCCCAATTTACCTTCCAGTGAGTTAAGTCACTTGGGCTACCGCCAGTCCACCAATCTCCATATGCTGTATCATCATCGTAGTTAATTTTTTTACCTGTACCACCTGGATGGTGAATGCCACATGAAATGATTGGGTAATCCCCTGATGCATCCCATCCAGCATAAAATACCTCCCAATCTTCTTCAATATCATCTGTGATTAGTAATAGTGCAAAGTCACCCCCATTAATACCATTAGAATCAGCAACTAAGTCTGAACTATATGCATAAGAACCCAGACTAGACCATGTATTTTCACAAGATGTTGCTTCTTTATGAAAATAAAAACGGAATGTACTGGGATTATCACCATCTACGCAGTGCCAAGCTGTAAGGAAATAAGGTGTTAGATCCTGTCGGACATTATTTACCATAGCACCAGAGCAAATAAATCCGCCCATATCTAGAAATGCTACAGAATTGATGGGTCCCTGATATACTTCATCTTCTTCACAAATGACATTCACGCCACATTCAAAATCTCTCCCTTCATCATTGTAATAATTCATTATATCGCGATAATCATGAATGACTTCAGTTATTATTAATGATACTTTACCAGTAGAACCTAAAGGTTGGTAATATTCAATAATTGATATATCACCTTTTATGAGAGGTGTAGAGAATTGTTGTGACGCTGAATTGTTTAGATGGGTGTAAGCACCATGAATCATTTCATATTCGGGACTATATACAAATAGTTTACCACCTTCAGGTATATAAAAGTCATCAAATTCTAAACCAATCGCAAATGCATTTTCAGATTTTAGAGTTATTTGCCATAACATACCACCATCATTTGTTTCATGCCAATTGCCTGAGTTTTCAGGAGAAAAATGAACTTGGTGTTTATATCCATAACGAAAAGGTGTGCTAAGTTCACGGTATGTATCTTCTTCAAGCATCATATCATGGTTAACTAAAGGCAAATTAATTATATTGTAATTAATGGAGTTATTTGTTTGGCTGTAGGGGATTCCTTTCTGTATCTCTTGACCCAAAATAAATTGCATTATAATTAGTATTATCATCAGTTGTTTCATAATATCCTTTTTGATAGTATAAATTTTCTTAACTTCAAAGCTAAGGAGCAAACTTAAGGATATAGAGAAGAAATATCCTAAATCAAGTTTCTTTCAATTTGTAACAACTTTTAGGGATGTCAGTGCATGTAGCAATATGCCTCCTGCAACAGAAACATTCAGACTTTCTATATTTTCAGTCCCTGGAATAGTAACCATATTTGTAATAAAATTTCTTACCGGTAAGCTTATGCCATGAGATTCATTCCCTAAAACAAGACACCATCCAAGGGAGTCAGACAAGTCAAGTGTATCGATAGATTGTCCTGATATATCAGACCCAACAATTTTTATAGTATTTTTACTCAAATCAGAAAATAATTTTTCATATAAAACTGAATCAAAATGTGAAAAGTAATAATGTGCGCCCATGGCAGATCGCACTACTTTAGAATTAAAGGGATCCACACAATCAGAGGAGCAGAATACAGATTTTATTCCAAACCATGCCGCCGTACGCAGAATGGTTCCCATATTACCTGGATCTGAAACTCCATCAAGATAAATAGATTGCAAGGGAGGCTTGTTATATTTTTTATAAATAGGAATGGGAGATAAGGCAATAATTCCCTGATCATTCAGACTATCACTTATCTGACGGATAATTTTATCAGGCGTAATACTCCATGGTATATTTTTATTATCAATTTTATGTAATAATTTTTCCCCAATAGATGATTTATTACTTTTATTGGTTATCCATACTTCTTCTATTTCAGTGTTAGTAGATAGTGCCTGATCAATTAGGCGATGACCTTCCAATAGGAATTTATTTTCAATTCGTCTAAATTTTTTTTTATGTAAAGATTTAAGTCGTATTATTCGGGTTTTAGAAAGCAATTCTAATATTAATTCAATTCCATTAAAATGGGAGCATGGTCAGATCCCATAACCTCAGAAAGTATAATCGAATTATTTAATTGTGTTCGAAGCTGTGTTGATAAGCAGAAATAATCAATTCTCCATCCAATATTCCGCTCCCTTGCATTTGCCCGATAACTCCACCAGCTATAGTGCCCTGGATCAGAAGTAAACTCTCTGAATGTATCAAAGAATCCTTTATACAGGATATTATCAAATCCCTTCCGTTCCTTATCAGTGAATCCCGCATTACCTGGGAAAGATTTAGTAGTTTTATTTGTTTTAGGATTTGCCAGATCAATTTCTGTATGTGCGACATTTAAATCACCACAGATAATTACTGGCTTGCTTTTTTCAAGAGAGCATATAAACTCAAGAAAATCCGGGTCCCATTCATTATAACGATATGGTAGACGTGTTAATTCCCGCTTGGAGTTTGGAGTGTATACATTTACTAGATAATAATTTTCGTACTCCAATGTAATAATTCTGCCTTCAGCGTCATGCTTGGCAATAGCTAAATCATAGCAAATATCTATGGGGTTTATTTTAGAAAAAACAGCTGTCCCAGAATATCCTTTCTTTTCAGCCCAGTTCCAAAATTGATTGGGATATTGGGGTAAATCTAATTCCACCTGTTCAGGTCTAGCCTTAGTTTCCTGTAGGCAAATAATATCAGGATCATATTCATCGATAAAATTCAAGAATCCTTTTTTGATTGCTGCTCTAATCCCATTCACATTCCAAGATATAAACTTAGTCATTTATATTCTCCAGTTTTCCAACTGAACGCTTGATATAATGTGGATACTTGATTTCGACAATATCCGAATCCTCCAGTGTTTTTGCAAACATTTTTCCAAGGTCTATCTGGTGTTCAATTTTTTTAACGAATTTTAGATCCGCTTTTGTTTCAGGATGAATGGGCACGAAAAATGAACAACAGTCATCATAGGGTTCGATGGAGATTTCATATGTTCCAATTTTTTCAGCAAGTCTAACAATATCTTCTTTATTTGATCCTCCTAAAGGACGGATAATTGGTAGATCTGTAGCATCTGACGTCGCACGAATATTTGAAAGAGTTTGTGATGCAACCTGACCCACAGATTCTCCGCTGATTAGTGCTGGGGCATCTATTTCATCTGCAATCATAGAAGCTAATCTGATCATGGCGCGTCTAAATAAAATTACCCAGAGTTTATTAGGTGATTCAGACATAATTTTCTGTTGTATTTTTAATAATGGCACCATATAAACTTGGCATCGAATTTGGTAGCTAGATAAAATAGTTAATATATCTTCAACATTCTGTATAGACTGGCGGTTTGTTACCGGTGAGCTGTGAAAATGTACATACGTCAAATCTACACCACGTTTCAACATTTCAAAGGAGGCAACAGGTGAATCAATTCCCGAGGATATCATGCTAACGGCCCGTTCTCCTGTTTTAACAGGCAATCCACCAAATCCATCAATCCGATTATGACCAATATATGCCATTCCTTTTACCAGTTCAATAACAACATTGATTTCGGCCTCTTTTAATTTAACCGGCTTCAGATATACAGACTGGAGATATTGTCCAACTATTTCATTAATTTCCTGTGAAGAGAGATGAAATTCCTTATATTGGCGGCGTGCTGAAACTCTGAAAGAAGAAAAATCCAATTGCTTTAACTGATTTGCTGCAACTTGTTGAATAATATCTATATCACTATCAACTTGGGAAACTAGGATTGCATATTTGATTCCCATAACCCTTTTCAGTCGGGATGCATAGTCATCCCATCGTGATGTATCAATGCCAAAGCAGAATATACGTGCAGCTGTTAAATAAACTTTGCTGTAAGATAGATTAGTGAGTTGAAGCTCAATATTTCTAATTAGTTGGCGCTCAAACCAACTCCGGTTTTTACCCTTTAATGCAATTTCATGGTAGTGAATGAGAATGCAGTGGTTTTGTTTCATTTAACCTAAGAATTAATATATTGAATTAATTCAGAAAGCGGGACTTTTTCTTGATGCCCTGTCTTCATATCCTTTATGATAATAATTTTTTCGATTAATTCCTCTTCTCCCAAAATCAAAGTTATTTTTGCACTAGAGCGTCCTGCTTCTCGCATTTGTGCTTTCAGGCTTCTACGAAGTGTTTCTAATATAACAATTTTACCGCAGTATTTCCGAACGTCATTAGCAATTTTTACAGCTGTCGGTGTAACCTTATCACCCATATGTATTAAGTAAACATCAATATTCTTAGGAATTTTTTCCTGATTTTCAATAGCTAATATTAGTCGTTCTACTCCTGCAGCAAACCCAACAGCAGGTGTAGGTTTCCCGCCTAATTGTTCAATTAATCCATTATACCGTCCGCCACCACAGAGTGCATCTTGTGCACCTAGGACGGAAGAAGTAATTTCAAATGTGGTATGAGTATAATAGTCTAATCCCCTAACAAGCTTCTGATCATGAATATAGGGAATTCCCATTTCGTCCAAGATCAGAGTTATGGTATCAAAATGTACATGGTCATCTTCTGAAATTGAATCAAAAATTAAAGGGGCATGCTTATCTATTAAGTCTTGGCAATTAGAGTTTTTACAATCAAATAAACGAAGAGCATTTTTTTTAAGTCTTTCTTGGCAAGTTTTACAAAGTTCATGCTTAATGCTTTGAATAGTACTGCGTAGTTTATCTAAATATTTTGGTCTAATATCAGCACTACCAATGCTGTTTAATCGTACATTTAAATTTTTGATGTCAAATTCTTGATAAATATTATAGGCTTGTGCAATGATTTCTGCATCCTGTTCAGGATTGGCGGATCCGATTGCTTCCGCGCCAAACTGGTAGAATTGCCGTTGACGACCCTTCTGAGGACGCTCTCTCCTAAAAAGTGTATCAAAATAATATAAACGATGAATAGGATAATTATTCCCCATCTTATGCTGCAGATATGATCGAACAACTGGAGCGGTCAATTCTGGTTTTAGTGTTAGTTGATTACCACCCTGATCTATCCAAGAATACATTTCTTTAGTAACTATATCTGTTTCTGTGCCGATTCCCCTCTCAAACAATTTTGTATTTTCAAATATAGGGGTACGGATCTCTCCATAGCCACTTTGTTGCATTATGGAATGAATTGAATTTTCAACTTGCCGCCATATAATACATTCATCTGGTAGTAGATCATGAGTCCCTTTAATTGTATGAAAATTTGACATTAGTTAAAATTGTCGGTTAAGGTTTCTTCTTCTTCCCATTGTTGGATAATCTTTATCACTTCAACAGGCTGATTTGCATCTAACAATTGGGAACGTATAACTGGATTTTCTAGCATTGTTCTGAAACGGGTTATGAATTTACGATGCTCACGAGGATCTTGTTCAGGACTTAATGTTAAAAGAATAATATGGCAAAGCTGCCCATCGGGAGAATTAAAATCTATTCCACCTTTAGAAAATCCCAAAATACAAACTAGATTTTCAACTTCTATTGATGTTGAATGTGGATATGCAATGCCCCTGCCTGCTGCACTGGGGGATTTTTTTTCATTAATTTCAATATATGAAATAAGCCTTGAGGTAGCAGTTAATATGTTGATACTTTGTAAGTGAGTAAGTAGCTCTTGTATAGCATCTCGCTGTGTACTAGCCTTAATGGGCAGAATAATAGTTTTTTCCTTAAGTTTATCCCGTAATCTCATGGGTAGAAAATTTCATTCTTAATAGCTATTGTGTCAAAGAAATATTAATAATTAAAAACCGCCAAATCCTCTGTTACTAGATTTTGAAGTGAGTTTGATATCTTGCAAGTCTAGATTCCTCACATTTATCTTTAGTGAAAACCCAGCACTATTGCCCCTAGGCCAATAATTAAAACTGAATTCCCAACAATGTAGAGGTCTATAAATACGAAAACTATGATAGGTCATTTCCTTATCTTTGATATTGAAATCAGCTATGTATGAAAGGGTCCAGTTTTTTGATAGACTTATTAAATTTATAGTTTTTAACGTAAACTTATAATTCCACTTTTCTCCTTCAGTCCAATTTGTGCTATACCTGAATTGCAACTTTGATTCCCATAAATGATCCTCATTAATTTTATCCTGATTGATTTTCTCAGTTGAATAAAATTCATCTTCAATATCTTTGATCGAGTCGTCAGCTGATGATTGTAAAATATTTCCTATGCTTGAACCAAATAAATTTATTTTCATATCTGTAGCAATATACATTCGTGTAAGACGCGGTTTTTCTCCTCCACCAATATTTAACATCTTATTAATAGTTTTATGTTTATCCTTATCAAGCTGGTATAAGCTATGGGACATTCTTATAGATAACAACTCACTTCCTGATAAATATTTTATTCTTATAGTTGACGCAATTTCAGAAAAATTCAACGAATCTTTAAGGGCATCATAAGAAATGTATGAACTCCATGATAAGAAGTTTGATTTCTTATATTTTTCATTTTCACCCCTGATTTTGGCTTGGAAATCATTGTTCACCGATAATGTATATGATTTTTTTTCAGACTTGGATGTCCTGCCAACGTAGGATCCTTTAAAGTAGTCTTGGTCTACATTTCCATTTTGGAAGTATAAATCTCCACCCCACTTGGGATCTGAAAAATTAGGCTGATATTGATAACGAATCGAAGGTGTAATGATATGGCGAATGGCATTCAAGTTTCCAATATTTACGGGGAACAAACCATATATTTTGGTGTTCGCAGAAAGTGATGAATTCCATGTAAAACGTCTTTTAAAACTTTCAATTTCTACTTCATTAACAACCTCATTAGTTACATTATATTGTTTATGATTAAATATCCAATCTTCACGTAATGTGAGAGAAGGGTTTATTGTAAGCCAGCTAAAAAGAGTCTGGGGTGCATTCAAATTAGAAGAATGTTTTATTCCTCCCTCCTTTAGATCTTCCGAAAAAATAAGATTAGATGTTGAATCTCTAGTAATATAATAATCTTTTCTTCCATAGCTGTAATCTGCAGTGTATGAAGTTGTAATAGAATTATACCAATTATCTCCACTACCAAATAATTTACGCGTGTTCATATTAAAACGTAATATGGGACCTTTAATATAGCGATAATGATAACGACCCTGTTTACTGGGAGTATTATTTTCAATCGATAAATCTAGGTATTTATTGTAGCCTATAGAAAAAGAACTTGTCTGCCAATTCTTATTATAATTAAAAGAAGATGATAAATTCTGTTTTAATCTATTTTGCAAATCAACTTCTTGGTCATTTTGGTAAGCATCCTTATTAGATACAAACTCATATTTTATTGCTAATCTTTGAGTAGGATCTAATCGTTGATTATGGATCCAAGTTAATCGCTGATCTTCTCGTACATTTTGATCATTTGATAAATTAATAATTTCATCACTATCATTGAGACGTCGCTTCAATGTGCCTGTTAAGTTTCCATAATATTGGAAATTATACCATTTAGGCCCATTACTTTTTTTGTATTTGAAGTAAGAACTGATATTAATTCCTTCTTCATCAAAAAAATTAACCAGTATTTTTTCATCCATATATTCATTAGGTGCCCAATAATAACCAAAATTACGAAAACCTGTACCTATACTCTTGTAGGAATCAAATGAAGGCATAATCCAGCCACTATGTCGTGAACCTCCCTTATTGGGGAAAACTGCGATTGGGAGTCCAATTATAGGGATGTCATAAATATGTAGCCAAAGCGGTTTAGCAACAACCTGATCTTTTGGGAGTAATTTCATTTTTCTACTACCTAAATAAAAATGTGGATTATCTAAATCACAAGATGTGTATTTACTTTGATTTACATGAAAGACATTGGGGTCATCGCGAAATACTTCTTTTCCATGATAAATTCCATTATCAAAAGAAGTTCTGCCTTTAAAAATACGTCCATGTTTTGCAACCAAGTCAAAAACCATATTATTCCCCCTCATGGGGGCCTCTCCCTTGGTTCGAACTGTTGGATATTCATCATTATCCAAAAATGCATCCATAATATTTGTTTCCCAGTTAGCAATAATTCTCCCCGCATTAAGACGTGTATCCTGGTATTCCATATATGCACCAGTTGAAAGAAATGTGAGCTGTTCATCAATGTGATAATCTATATATTCACCTCCATATAAAACAGTTGTATCTATTTGAGTATTATTACCTTCTGGATTAAATTCTCCAAGAGCTCCACCCAAAACACGTATCCGATTTATATTGCCTTCTTGAAAATCAATCAGTATTGTATCACCAGATACTACATTATTACCAGCTAGTAAACTATCATCTACAACATGGTATGAAGTCACAGCCATATTTATTAGTTTAAATCGAGAAATATATTCTCCGTCAAAATGTGCTTCCATCTCCTTGCTGGTCATTTCATCACGAAAAAATAGATAAGGTCCATTGCTACTAATTTTAAGATTTAAATTATTATATGCAAAGGCACTATTAATAACTCGAATTTTTTCTACCAATGTATCAGCATATAATATTTCCATCGCATCACCAAGTATTCCCCTCTTTGAGCCATGTACAAATCGTATATTCCCTATGGCATATACGGAATCAATTTCTGACCAATATACCATCGAATCACAGGTAAGAGTATCCATGTTATTAATCATCTTTGTATTACCATTTAAATATATCACATCATCTTTTACATACTGTACCGCATTATCAGTTAAAAGAATTTTATTTTCTTTTTCGAAACGAACGTTATTATTCAAACGTTGTACTTTTACATTATTAATTTTATCTGCTTCCATCACATCAGCAGAATATTTCCATTTCTCTTCAGCGTAAAGGGATGTCAACATTATTAGGATAATACAAGAATATATTATTTGTAACGATCTTTCCAAAGTTTATCTAATCGTTCTTTTAGAAATTTTTCCCGCCCTTCATCCTCTGGATTATAAAATACGGGCAGATCAGTAAAATTTTCAGGGAAATAATTTTGTTTAATAAAATGATTATCGAATGAATGGGTATATTGATAATTTTTTCCATATCCTTCAGATTCCATCAGTTTGGTTGTTGCATTTCGAAGATGAACTGGTACGGATCCTGCACCTTTTACACTCACAAGTTTAAGAGCATTATCTATGGCTTTATATGCTGCATTACTTTTAGGAACACATGCAAGGTAAGTAGTGATTTGTGCCAGAATAATACGGCCTTCAGGCATACCAATTTTATTAACCGCATCAAACCCAGCAGTTGCAAGCTGGATAGCATATGGTTCTGCATTACCTATATCTTCTGATGCCAGAATGATTAATCTTCGTGCAATAAACTCTGGTTTCTCACCTCCTTCAATCATCACTGCTAACCAATAAACTGCTGCATCCGGATCTGAACCTCGTATTGATTTAATAAAAGCAGAAATTACATCATAGTGATAGTCTCCTGTTTTATCATAAATTATATTTTTTTGTTGTAGGGCTTCTTCAATATCATCCTGTAAAAGTTTTGCATTTTTTTCAGAATGCAAAGAGACAGCTAGTTCCAATGTATTTAGCATTTTCCGAGCATCCCCACCACAGGAGTTCAGGATTAAAGATTGTACATCAGAATCAATAGCTAGATTCCGTTGACTTAATATAATATCTTCATTGATAGCTCGCTTTAGAATTTGCATTAAATTTTCTTCATTTAAGGGGTACAGACGAAAAACACGGCAACGGGACAAGAGAGGAGATATGACTTCAAAAGAAGGATTTTCAGTTGTAGCTCCAATGAGAATAATGCTTCCTTCTTCTACTGAATGCAGAAGAGCATCCTGCTGTGATTTTGTAAAGCGGTGAATTTCATCTATAAAGAGAATAGAACGTTTTCCATCCTTAAAATTGGAGGTTCCTTTTTTTAAAACTTCACGTACATCTTTCACTCCATTTAATATAGCAGAAAGCTCAAAAAAATCTGAGTTAAACTCGTTGGCAAGTATTCTAGCCAAGGTTGTTTTACCCGTTCCAGGTGGTCCCCAAAAGATTAGAGAAAATGGTTGATCGATTACAACAGCTCTTGTAAGTAAACTATTTTCATGGAGTAATTCTGTTTGCCCAATAAAATCAGGGAGTATTTGAGGTCTGACTCTTTCAGCTAGAGGGGGTAAGTTTTTAGATAAGAGAGATGTTGAAGACATCTAGCAAAATTACAGCCGAAAAGAAATGTAGGAAAACAAAAAGCCCCAGAAATAAACGGGGGGGACTTTTTGTTTATTATTAAGAGTTAATTAAACAACTCCCTGGTCCAACATTGAATCAGCAACTTTTATAAAGCCAGCTATATTTGCACCTTTTACATAATTTATAAAATTATCTTCTTTGCCATGTGTTTCGCAGGCTTTGTGAATGCTTGACATAATACTATGTAACCGATTGTCTACTTCCTCTCGGCTCCAATGAATATTGGTGGCATTTTGGCTCATTTCAAGTCCAGAGACTGCCACTCCACCTGCATTAGCTGCTTTTCCTGGGCCATATAGTATTTTATTATTTATATAAACATCTATGGCTTCAGGTTCAGAAGGCATGTTGGCACCTTCGGCAATACAAAAGCATCCGTTTTTTACTAATGTCTCTGCATCCTCTTTATTGATTTCATTTTGAGTTGCGGAAGGGATAGCAACATCACATTTAATGTTCCAGGGGCGTTTCCCCTCCCAGTATTCCCCACCAAACTTTTCAGAATATTCTTTAATTCTACCACGTTTATTATTTTTTAAATTCTTTATCCATTCGAGCTTTTCTTTATTAATACCTTCAGAATCATAAATACTTCCAGAAGAATCACTAAGAGTCACAACTTTACCACCCAGTTGAATAACCTTCTCTGTAGCATATTGAGCTACATTGCCAGAACCTGATATTGAAACTATTTTTCCCTTGAGTGAATCATTTCTAGTCTTGAGCATTTCTTCTGCGAAATAAACACAGCCATATCCAGTTGCCTCCGGTCGAATAAGACTACCACCCCAGTTTAAACCCTTTCCAGTAAGTACACCTGTAAATTCATTTCTAATTCGTTTATATTGTCCGAAGAGATACCCAATTTCCCGACCACCAACCCCAATATCACCTGCAGGTACGTCCGTTACCGGACCAATATGTCGGAAGAGTTCAGTCATAAAGGACTGGCAAAAACTCATGACTTCATTATCAGATTTTCCTTTAGGATCAAAATCAGAGCCACCTTTACCCCCACCCATGGGTAATGTAGTAAGGCTATTTTTAAATATTTGTTCAAAACCTAAGAATTTCAGAATACTTAAACTGACAGATGGATGGAACCGAAGACCACCTTTGTATGGTCCAATTGCAGAATTAAATTCCACACGAAACCCTCTATTTACCTGGATCTTGCCTTGATCATCCCTCCAGGGTACCCGAAACATGATGACCCGTTCCGGTTCTACAAGACGATCTAGTATTTTTGTATGCAGATAATGCGGATTTTCCTGTAGATAATCCCAAATTGATGTTACTACTTCTTCAACAGCTTGATGGAATTCATCTTCTCCGAGATTTTTACTGATTACAGATTCCATAAATGATTCAACAGTTTTATGCATTATTTAACTCTCCAGATTATTATATGATCAACATAAAAAATCTACTTCAAAAGTAGATCGGAAAATTTACAGGTTTAATAAAATATCTATATAATAATATTATATAGTTAAAAAAATTCATGAATTTAAGCAATGATATTTACCTAATTTTAACTATCAAGTTTACATCTACATTTTATATGATATAAATATGGCAATAAAAGAATGGACCATACAACAGGCGCTTTATCATTCCAAACGCACTGTTCTTCTGGCAATCATAATCACTATGATAATTGGTTCTGGAGTACGTTTTATATTGCTGGATGATAATGTGATGAATATGCTCCCAAAGGATATTGATTCCAGGCGGGTATGGGATGAAATTGTCGATGAGTTTCAATATTCTGATTTTCTCTTTGTGGCATTTGGTCGGGATGGTGAAATTGTACTCACAAAGGAAAACCTAGCCCTTGTGTGGGATCTTACGGAAGCGTTTGAAATGGTACCCCAAGTGGACCAAGTGCTGTCTCTTTCTACCATGAATCGCATGGACAGTGAAGATGGTTTTCTGGAAGTGGATGACCTCATACCCCAACGAATTTTATCTGAATTGGAAATAAAATCTCTTACAGAATACCTGAAAGACAATTCTAATCTCAGCGCCCAAATGTTGGGAAAAAACGGAGATTATATCAATATAATTATTCGCCCAAAATCTTCAGAAGACTTCCCTAACTTAGTTTCTGCAGTTAAAAAAATAACGTCTCCATTTGAAGATACTTATGAATTTCACTTTGGCGGTCAACCATATATTGCCGGTAAAGTTCCAGGCATGATTCAGACTGAAACGCAGAAACTAATGCTGGCTGGGCTTTTGATTATGTCAATGATTCTACTGGTAAATTTTCGAAGCATTCCATCTGTAGGTATGATTTTATTGGTTGTTGTTATGTCCATGCTGTCCATGATGGGATTTTTGGGATGGATATATCATTTTACCGGTTCAGATCGTTTTATCTTTACATTTGTCAATAGTTCTATGCCTATAGTCCTTTTGACGATAGCCAACTCAGACGGAGTGCATATTATGTCGCGGTTTTTCAGAGAAGCCCGAAAACATAAAGATGTGAAACAGGCCATTATCCGAACTATGAATCAGCTATTACTGCCTATTTTTCTCACATCTCTTACTACATCTGCTGCATTCCTTACTATGCTTACATCACCCATCACTGCCATGGCAGGTTATGGACTTTCTCTTGGATTTGGAATTTTATGGGCCTGGATATTGTCTTCTATTTTTCTCACTGCCCTGATCAATTTAAAAACATGGAATTTTTCTACAGTAGCATTGACCAAATCCAGCTTTCTGGAAAATATAGTAACCATATTTGGCCGCAACATTCTCAAACGCCCTAAAACTGTCTTATTTTCCGGTATTATCATTGTACTTATTTCTTCCATTGGAATATGCTATATAAATGTGGAAGTCAATCTTGTTAATCTCTTTAAGCCGGGAAATACCATACGGGAATCTACCCTGTTTTTAGATCGAGAGATGGCTGGATCCATGAATCTGATGATGAAAGTTGATGGAGATTTAAAAGACCCGCAGACACTCAGTCAAATGGTGAAGGTTCAAAAATATCTTGAAGACATTCCAACTGTTAATACTACAATTTCCATATCGGATGTCATACAGGAAATGCATAAAACGGTGATGGATAATAAGCCCGAATATCAATCTATTCCCGAAACGCGGGGGCAAGTTAACAATCTGATTACCATGTACTCCATGTCTGGGGATCCGGATGATTTTGAATCTCTGGTAAACTATGAATATGACGCCGGGCTCATCACAACCATGATGCATACGATTTCTACAAAGGATGTAGTTCGAATAGCAGATGATATTGAAAATTTTCTCCATACAGAAATCCCTGACCTCAACATAGAAGTATCAGGACTGATGATGTTCCTGAAGGATTTTGTTGCCTTGGTTATCCAATCTTCCATCACCAGTATTTTTGTATCTATTGTCGTAATATTATGCATTGTCTGGATATTTTTCAGATCTTGGAAATTTGGTCTGCTCTCAGTTATTCCCCTAACTTCCGCTGTCATATTGAATTTTGGACTTATGGGCTGGTTCGGTGTGGATCTGAGCCATTTTACAGCCCTCCTTACATCTATTATTATCGGAGTTGGCGTGGATTTTGCCATTCACTATATTGCTGAATTCAGGCACTATTCTAACAATGGTATAAATGAAGATGAAATCAGCCGCCGGGTAGTGGACAATGTTGGTTATCCGATTTTACTGGATGTATTTTCCAATATGGGGTTTTGCGTTCTAATATTGTCTTCTCTTATTCCCATTGTTCATATGGGTGGACTTATGGTATTTGCCATGCTCTCTACTTCTTTCGGCACCTTGACCATTTTAGCATCCATTATGGAAATGACTAAGCATACACTAAAGAGATAGGAATTACATAGTATGAAACAATTATGTATAATTATTATATTATTGAGCTGTTTGTTTTCAAAACCAGTTTCAAAAATAATCAGTCTTTTACCTACAACTGGTGATGAATTGGCTGAAAAAATGGATCAACGTATAATGCCATCAGATTCTAAGGTTGATCTTATTATGACCCTTAAAAATAAAAAGGGAAAAACTCATTCTTCCACCCTTCGTTCTATTGTTAAGGATGACGGTGCAAAGCAGATCATATGGTTTCTCTCACCTGCAGATGATAAAGGTGTCGCATTCTTAAAAATTGAGCATAATGATAGGGATGATGAAATGCGGATATGGTTGCCGAATTTTAAGAAAGTCCAACGTATATCGGCGAAAAAAAGATCTGGCAGTTTTATGGGATCTGATATGAGCTATGAAGATATGTCTTCCCGGCAATTAGATGAATATACTTTTAATATTCTTGGCCAGGAAGTCTACGACAGTACTTCCTGCTATCTGCTGGAGTCTTTTCCAAGAGAGGATATTCGCACGGAATACAGTAAGCATATTACTTGGGTAAATGATAACTTCCTCTCATTAAAAGAAGAATCTTATGATAAATCAGGTGAATTGCTGAAGGAAAAGTATTTCTTTTATAGTCATATTAATGGTTATGATGTTCTCTCTGAAATTAAAGTGAGAGATGTACAGAAAGATCATTCTACAATCATAAAATTTGAAAATATTGAATTGGATACGGGAGTTGAGGACAAACTATTTCATGAGATGTATTTGAAGCGCCGACCTCAGTAATCTATATAATAACCTAAGTATAAACGCATATATTTTCCTTAAGTTAATGTAATGGATATTCAGCCAAAAGAAAGCCGTCTGGAAGAATTTATTTCGGACCCAAAGAAAGCACTATGGAAGTTGTCAATCCCCATGATGTTAGGAATGGCAGTACAGGCAATTTATATGCTGGTGGACACAGCATTTATCGGCAAGTGGGTAGGTGGGACTGCTCTGGCGGCTTTAGGCTATGTCTTCCCATTTTTATTTATTCTTATGGGGATTACATTCGGATTGGGTTCCGGAGCCACCACAGTAATTGCCCAGTTTATTGGATCAAAAGATAAAAAAAATGCCGATAATGCCGCAGAGCATACTATGTTTTTAGGATTAATAATTGGCATTATTGTAATTTTATTTGGGATATACTTTGGTGATAGTTTTATTGGAGCACAGGGCGCTGACCCAGAAACATTGGAAGTGGCACTTGATTATTTCTATATTATTGCTGGGGGCTCAATCTTCATGGTGCTGGCTATATTTTTCAGATCGATCTTATCAGGTGAAGGAGATGTAATATTCCCCATGAAAGTTTTGGCATTTGGAACGATACTAAACATTATCTTGGACCCTATTTTTATTTACTATTATGAAATTGCTGGTGCCGCTATTGCAACGGTCATCAGCCAAGCTGTTGTTACCTTGATCTACATTTATTCTTTATTGTTTAGGCAGCATAGTTATATCTCATTCAATCTCCGTTTTTTTACATTTAATATTAAAATTATTAAAGATATCTTTCGCTTGGGTATTCCCGCATCTCTCAGCATGATCATTATGTCAATGGGACTTATTCTATTTAATTGGATACTGGGTTCTTCTGATGCTGTGGCAGCGTATCAGACAGCAGGACGTATTGAGCATTTATTTTTTCTGCCCATTATATCTATTGCAACCTCCCTGGTGACTCTGGTGGGGATGTTCTCGGGTGCTAAAAGGTTAGATTTAATTCTTACAATAATTAAATATAGTTTAACTAGGTCCATATGTATTGCAATATGCTTTAGCATATTCTTTTTATTATTTAGTAATAATATAATGCCAATGTTTACAGATTCTCCAGGAATTGTTCGATTAGCTGTTTTATACTTCAAAATTATGGCATTTGCCTATCCATTTATAACAATAGGAATGACCAGTTCAAGAATTATGCAGGGGTTAGGAATTGCATATCCAATGTTTATTCTCACTTTATTTAGGGTTGTAATTATATCCTCCTCATTGGCATGGTACTTCGTTATTATTTTAGGAAAGCCGGTTCATTATGCATGGGCTGGGTCTTTAATTTCCTGTATTTTAACTGCAGGATTCAGCCTTATTTGGCTTCGCAGTATTCTCCGCAGTTCCTTCAAACCAGAACTTGTGAAAATATAATTTTTTTAATAGCCATTTATATTCCAGTTATTTATTTTTTCAATATATGGAGGTTTTTTGCAACCAATTTATCAAACATGCGAGTTGGCAGAATGCCTGCAAGGGTAAAATTTGAAAATCGGTGAGGGGTAATAACATATCGAACGGCGGGACTTGGATCCTGTAGGATACTTTTGACCCTGTTTCCAATTACATCTGCATCCAAGCCCTTTTTACCCATTTGAATAAATAAGTTATAAAACTTCCTCAAAGCTGGTTCATAATCGCTGCCAGTAAATTCATTATTTTCAGGGTCTGGAGTTTTATCCCAAATAGCTGTTTTAATGGGTCCTGGTTCAATTATAATCACATCTACACCATATATCATTAGCTCACGTCTTAGAGAATCTGAAAATGCTTCTAATGCAAATTTTGATGCGCTATATGGAGCTACAAAGGGATGTGCTCTCTTTCCGCTGATAGAACTGATATTAATTATTTTGCCCTGACTTTGGGAATCTTTTCTAGCGCCCAATAAAGGAAGATATGCTTTGGTGACATCAATTAATCCGAAAAAATTCACATCAAACTGCTTGCGGAATACATCTGTGTCAATTAATGTCACTGGGCCCCCAAGTGCAATTCCAGCATTGTTTATCAGTCCTGCTATTGATTCTCCCGGTTTTAAATCAGCCCGCACTTTTTCAACACTTTCTATAATAGCTTTTGAATCTGTTACATCAAAAATGAGAGATTTAAAATTATCTCCTAATTTAGATGAAATTCTGTCCGAATCCTCTTGATTCCTAACACTTCCATAAACAAAATATCCATAATTACATAGAATTTTTGCTGATGAATAACCAATACCTGTACTTACGCCAGTAATGACGACTCTTTTCATATTAATAATCCTTTAATTATCAATTTTATATATTTTATATAGGATGCTCAAGTTATTTAAGTCAATTCCATTTTATATAAACAAACAGATATTAGTATAATTTTTTGAAACCAATCTTAAATGATAAATTTTAAGTAAAGATAGGTTAAAATATAACTTATATATAATACGGCAAGTAATAATTACCTTCTTTGATATTGAGTAAATTAAATAAAACTATCATTTTGTTTTTTTAAATGGGAACAACTGGGTATAAATGGCATTATATCACAATTAATGTAGAAAGGATAAAATGAAGTACACAAGAAATCTATTACCCATATTGTTTATCGTAGTTGTTTTTTCATTTCCCTCAAATAAAGATATCAGTGAGGCTTTTATTAATGTAGCTGAAGTTGGTAATCCAGCAGTTGTCTCTATTTTAACTGAAAAAGTTATTGAATCTAATTATCATCATTTTTTTGATCCCTTTGGTGGCCAAATACCCAAAGATCAATATAGAGGTCATTCCATGGGTTCAGGTGTGATTATTAACTCAGTTGAAGGGTATATAGTTACAAATAATCATGTAATAGAGGATGCGAACGAAATTAAAGTAGTATTATTGGATAAGCGAGAAGTTGAAGCTGAATTAATAGCAGCTGATCCGCCCTCTGATTTAGCAATTCTTAAAATTAAACCTACAAATCTCTCAACTATTAATTTGGGAGATTCTGACAAAATGAGTGTTGGTGAGTGGGTAGTTGCAATTGGCTCACCATTTGGACTACATTTAAACCACACGGTAACAGCAGGCATTGTCAGTGCAGTAGGCAGGAGCTCTGTTATGTCACGAAATAATTTTGAAGATTTTATTCAGCATGATGCAGCTATTAATCCGGGCAATTCAGGTGGAGCTCTTTTTAACTTGGATGGAGAGCTTATCGGGATCAATACTGCAATTGCAACGGATGGTTTCTCAAGAGCCAATGTAGGTGTGGGATTTGCAATACCAATTAATATGGTGAAACGGGTGATGGAAGATCTCATTTCTGATGGTAAAGTCACACGAGGTTGGTTAGGGGTATCTATTCAGGATTTAGATGAGGGAATGGCGAAGGCATTAAAGCTGGAAGATAGAAATGGTGCTATTATTAGTCAGGTGATTAAAGATAGTCCGGCAGAAGAGGCAGGCATGAAAGAACAGGACGTTATTATTCAAGTAGATGGTGAAAAGGTCAATGATTCATCAAATCTTAAGAACTTAATTTCTTCTGGTAGGCCCAATGATAAAACTAAACTTATAGTTATTCGAGATGGAGATGAAAAAAATCTTATTGTTACACTAGGAACTCGGCCGAATGAAAAGGACTTAACAGCTACATATAGTTCTGGAGTAAAATCTTTTGACTTACTTGGTCTTCGAGTTGAAACTTATGAGACGGAAGATGGAGTTCTCTCAATGGTTAAAGAGGGTGTAAAAGTGTTAGAAATTAAACCGGGATCACCAGCCGACTATGAGAATATTCATCAGGGTGATATTATTGTTGAAATAGGAAAAAATACCATCGCAGATGAAAATAATTATAATTCTGCACTTGAAGATTATTCTTTAGGCGATACTATTATGTTTAGGATTCTTAGAGGAAACAGTCCCCTCTATATTGCATTTGAGATTAATTAAAATAAAAAAGACTCTTTTGTGGCAGTTTTATTATTAAGATACTGTACTATCATAGTAAAGATATCTCTAACATAAAAAAACATTCCTTTCTATATTAACACTCGATTTAAGTAATAAAAATGTCAAAATTCTATGTAACCACACCACTATACTATGTCAATGATACGCCTCATATTGGACATGCCTATACAACTATACTGGCAGATGTTCTGGCTCGTTATCATCGTATTATGGGTGATAAGGTTTATTTTCTAACAGGCACTGATGAGCATGGACAGAAAGTACAGGAAGCTGCTGAAAAAAGAAATGTAAAACCCATATCCCATGTAGATGAATATGTTCTGCAATTTCAGGAATTGTGGGAAAAATTACAAATAGAATATGATGGGTTTATTCGTACCACCGAACCCCGCCATACTGATAGAGTAAAAGAGCTTTTAAATACTCTGTTTAAAAAGGATGAAATTTACCTAGATGAGTATGAGGGTCTTTATTCGGTATCGGAAGAGAGGTTTGTAACTGAAAAAGAGGTAGAAGATGGAGATTTCCATCAGATAAAGAAACTAAAGGAAAAAAATTATTTTTTCAGAATGTCAAAATATCAAAGTAAACTTATAGAACATATTAAAATTAATCCTGATTTTATTAAGCCTCAAACCAGAAAAAATGAAATCCTTGGTTTTTTAAAACAGCCCTTAAATGATCTCTGTATATCTCGCCCCAAATCACGTCTCAATTGGGGTATTGAAATACCTTTTGATACGAACTATGTCACCTATGTATGGTTTGATGCCCTTTTAAATTATATAACTGCCATAGGTTGGGGTGCTGATGAAGCTTGTTTTAATAAATGGTGGCCTGCTGACTACCATCTTATAGGCAAGGATATACTTACGACACATGCAGTGTATTGGCCTGCCATGCTTATGGCCGCAGACATATCACTTCCGAGGTCAATACTGTCCCATGGCTGGTGGCTAATGGAAGATTCTAAAATGAGTAAATCTATGGGAAATGTTATCGATCCTCTTAAGCTCATTGATAAGTATGGAGTAGACTCTGTACGCTACTTTCTCATGCGTGATATGGTTTTAGGGATGGATGCTAGTTTTACAATGGATAGTTTTATCAAGCGCTACAATTCAGATCTTGCCAATGATTATGGTAATCTGGTAAACCGAGTTACAATATTGATTTCAAAAAACTTTGATGGACAAATTCCAGAGGCTGGTGATTATAATGAGATTGATCTTCAGATAATAGGAGAAGCCAAAACAACACCTCAACATGTTCGTAATCTAATTCAAGAAATAAAAATACATGATGCTCTGGAAACCACGCTGTCTCTAATTCGTAAAATAAACCGCTACCTAGAAGAAAAGTCACCATGGAAGACTATTAAAGAGGATAGCTCTCAAGGGAGTTCAGCTGCAACAACGCTGGCTCTTTCAGCGGACATACTTCGTATCAGCTCTCAGCTTTTATATCCAGTGATGCCCGAAAAAACAAAAACTATATTAAACATACTGGGTGCTGGATTTATTCCGCTTTCAGATACAAGTATAGGCCTTTTAAAAGCAGGCACAAAGTTACATGAAGGTAAATCGCCATTTCCTCGTATTGTTACTAAGTGAATATCATAGATACCCACGCTCATATTTATTATGATGATTATAATGATTGTATGGATGATATTATTCAGTCTGCAACTGATAATGGCGTTGAGAAAATTATTTCCATTGGGGTTGATTTAAAATCATCTGAAAAGTGCATTAAGCTAGCAGAAAAATACGAATCAGTATATGCCACATGTGGTATACACCCTCACGAATCTGATAAGGCTGATAAAAAATATTTATATCAACTTGAAGAATTTATTAGCCATCCAAAAGTAGTAGCAATTGGGGAGATAGGTTTAGATTACTATTATGATTTAAGTGATAGAAAAAATCAGAGAAAAAAATATTATGAGCAGCTTGAAATGGCAAACTCACTTAGTTTCCCTGTAGTAGTTCATTGTAGGGATTCTGATAATGATATTTTAAAAGGTATAGAAGAGTCTTGTAATAATTTGGGAGTTATTCATTGTTTTGCCAGTAATCTGGATTTTGCAGAAAAAATATTGAAGACCGGGTTTAATCTTTCATTTACTGGTATGATTACCTTTGTAAAAAAGCTTGATGATGTGGTTAAAAATGTACCACTTGAGAAAATTATGGTGGAAACAGATTCACCCTATTTATCTCCCAAACCATATAGGGGTAAGATAAATGAACCTTCATATGTAATACATGTTGTAGAAAAAATTGCGAAGTTGAAAGAAATTACTATGGAAAAAGTAGCAAAATCCACTACTAAGACAGCCCTAAATCTTTTTAAAAAGCTTAATTCAAATAGTTAATAATCAAAAATTAATGATTAAAAGATCGATTCCTAAATTAAATAAAACAATACATCCTTTCAGAAAAAAATGGGGGCAAAATTTCCTACGTGACCCAAATACCATTTCCAAAATTGTCACCCTTTTAAATCTCGAACAAATGGATACAATTTTAGAAGTAGGGCCTGGTGATGGTGCGCTTACAGATATGATCAGCGAAAAGGCTGGATATATTCATGTGGTGGAAATCGACCCACTACTTATATCAACATTGAAAAGAAAAAAGTATAAAAATGTAGTCATTCATGAAGGGGATATTTTGGACTGGGACATGTCTATTTTGCCTGAAAGAATTAAAGTAATAGGCAATTTACCATATTATATTAGCAGCCCTATCTTATTCTATTTTTTTGAGAATACAATCTGGGAGCGAATGATTTTCATGTTCCAGAAAGAATTAGCAGAGAGGATTATTTCAAAAGAGGGGAGCAAATTATATGGCAGAATATCTATCATGTGTCAGGTGTTCAGTCACGTACAGATTAAATTTAATGTATCTAGAAATATATTTAAACCTAAGCCGGATGTAGATTCATCAGTATTATTATTTTATCCAAAGGATATTGATTTACCTAATCGCAGACAATTTTCAAGTTTTATAAAACAGGCCTTTTCACAGAGAAGAAAAAAACTAAAAAACAATCTGCCACAGGCTTATGCAAGAGGTATAATTAATAAGTGGGCTCATATGAGGCCTGAGGAGATCAATCCTCAAGAATTTGTCCAGATTTTTAGGATGATTTATCTTGGATAAAAGTAATAATCTAATTATAATATTAGGCTAAAATCATATTCAATTATTGAGGAGTCAAATGGCCATAAAGACCAAAACCACAAATAAAGCTGTAAAAAAAGCCCCGTTAAAGAATGCAGCAGTAAAAAAGGTCGTAACAAAGAAGGCCCCTGTCAAAACTAAAACAGCAGTAAAAAAGGTCGCAACAAAGAAGTCCCCTGTCAAAACTAAAACAATACCTATCAAGAAAGTTGTACCCACAAAAATGGAAGAAGGTAAATTAGAGCCTGAAACAATACAAGATCAACTTACGGAAGAAGAAGAATTGCTCCTTTCTGAACAGAAGAAAAAACGAGAACAACGACAGAAAAAAATTGATAAGCTCGAAAAGAAAATTAAGAAACTTGGAAGTGATGCAAATCGTTCTTTAAGTAAATATTTACAGGAAATTAGCAGATTTGAACCTTTATCTCCTGAAAAAGAAGTTGATCTGGCAATACGAGTAAAGCAAGGTGATCGACTTGCTTTGAAAGAGCTAACTGAAGCTAATCTACGATTTGTTGTAAGTGTAGCAAAAGACTATCAGGGCCAAGGACTACCTCTCACAGATCTCATTAATGAGGGAAATTTAGGTTTGATTAAAGCAGCAGAAAGGTTTGATGAAACCCGAGGGTTTAAATTTATTTCATATGCTGTGTGGTGGATACGTCAATCAATATTACAGGCTTTAGCAGAACATTCAAGAATTGTGCGATTACCTCTGAATCGCGTAGGAACCATTTCAAAAATTAATAAAGCAGCAGAACGGCTTGAACAGGAATTTGAGCGGTCGCCTCGTGCAGATGAATTAGCTCGCCAGCTAGAGATGAAACCACATGAAGTAAATGATGCGCAACGGATTTCCCGTCGGCATCATTCTCTTGACACGCCCTTTTCTGATGAAGATAAGAATTGTCTTCTAGATGTGATTCCAGATGATGCTGCTAAAGAACCAGATCAAGAGTTACAAATGGATTCACTCCAGGAGGAAGTGACTGCAGCACTTGATACATTGAAAGAAAGAGAACGGGAAGTATTGAAGATGTATTTTGGTATTAATCATTCATACGCACTTACATTGAATGAAATTGGTGAAGAATTTGGCTTGACACGTGAACGGGTACGGCAGATAAAAGAAAAAGCAATCCGCCGTTTACGCCACAGATCAAGAAGTAGAAAATTACGTCAATATTTAGGTTAATCAAAGGAGGTAAGACAAACTTGGTAAGCGTAAAAATTCGAGAGGATGAGCCCTTTGAAAAGGCTTTAAAACGTTTTAAAAAGATGTGGGAAAAAGCAGGAATTTTAAGAGAGGTAAGATCCCGAACACACTATGTTAAGCCTAGTGAAGCTAGGAAAATAGCAAGAAGAACTAAACGTAGACGGGTAACATACCGACCGACCACATTCTCTCAAACACATGATTAAAAAAAAACCAGACTTTTGTCTGGTTTTTTTGTATCATTTTTCTCTATCCTAAATAATCAGTAATTTTACCAATGGAGTTAATTAGAGGGATTTCTGGAATCAGGGGAATTGTTAATGATTCACTTACGGATTCTATCATCAAATCACATGTTCGCGCTTTTTCAATTTTACAGAAAGAGGGAGTAATCTTACTAGCCAGAGATAGTCGATCACATGGAGAGGCATTCATTATTTCTATCGCTGAAGAACTAAAAAAGTGTGGAAGAGAAGTGATCAATTATGACATAATACCGACCCCTACAGCTCAGTTTTTGGTAGATAAAAAGCATTTGGCAGGGGGAATAGTAGTAACAGCCAGTCATAATCCAAAAGAATGGAATGGTTTGAAGTTCATAGATGCTGATAGCTGTTTTCTAAATGGGGATAAAAATAATAAGCTATTTGAAATTGCCGATTCTGAACTAGAAGAAAATCATAACATTGGCTCCATTCAATCAATTGAAAATGGATATCTTGCTCACATCACTCATACCCGGAGCCTATCTTTTATTGATACTGAAGCCATTGAAGACAGAAAATTTAGCATTGTAGTTGATGCAGTAAATGGAGCTGCCTCAAAAGCCTTGCCTGCAATGATTGAAGCTCTGGGTTGTACGGTACATCATCTATATTGTGATATGAATGGTAAGTTTTTACGGGGGGCTGAACCTCTTCCGTATAATTTAGAAAATTTGGGCGAAGCTGTCCGTAATCTAGAAGCAGATGCTGGCTTTGCAACAGACCCCGATGGTGATCGTTTGGCTGTTGTAGATGAAACTGGGAATCCTCTGGGTGAAGAATATACACTCACCATTTGTGCAGATGGATATTTTCAATCAACATCATCTGCCACACCCATTGTTACAAATCTCTCCACGACTATGGCTTTAGATAAGTTGGCGGAGAGATTTGGAAGAGAAGTCATTCGTTCAGCTGTGGGCGAAATAAATGTGGTCAACAAAATGAAAGAGGTGGGAGCACAATTAGGTGGTGAAGGAAATGGTGGAGTTATTCTCTCTGAAAGTCATTATGGAAGAGATTCCTTGGTAGGTGCAGCCATGTTTTTAAACCGAATGTCACAGGATAATCTGTTAGTTAGTAAAATTTTTCAGTCCATGCCAAAATATATCATGATTAAAGATAAAATTGAAATGAGATCAATAGATCTTCAAATAGCTTTTGACAAAATTAAATCCAAATATTCAGATGCTGACACTGATGAAACAGATGGATTAAAACTCAGTTGGGATAATTCATGGGTACATATCCGCAAATCAAATACGGAACACATCATTCGGATATATGCTGAAGCGCCAACGCGAGATGAAGCTGATGAAATTGTAAAAAAAACAAAAACAGATCTATATATTTGATGGATCCATCTACAATTGCCAGTAAAATTGATCATACTCTGTTAAAACCAGATGCTACCAAAGAAAATATCAAGCAGTTATGTGATGAAGCTGTAAAACAGAAATTTTATTCGGTATGTATTAATTCAATTTGGCTCAAGGACGCATATAATTTCCTACTGGGCAGTACTGTAAAATTATGTACTGTATCTGGGTTTCCACTAGGGGTATCATCAACTTCTTGCAAACTTCATGAATTGGAAATCAGTATTCAGGATGGTGCATCTGAAATTGATATGGTAATGAACATTGGTTTTTTCAAAGATAAAAAATATAAAATTGTTTCAGATGAAATTTCAAGCATGGTAACAATTGCCCAAGGGAAAATCATTAAGGTTATAATTGAGTCTGGAATATTGACTAAAGAAGAAGTTAGAATAGCTGCTAAACTAGTTGAAGATAGTGGAGCACAATTTGTAAAGACATCTACTGGATTTTCAGCTTTTGGAGCATCAACTGAAATTATTAACATAATAAAAAAGGCTCTTAAATCAGATACAAAAATTAAAGCATCAGGTGGAATTAAGAGCTTTTATCAAGTACAAGATCTTCTTGATGCAGGTGCAAAAAGGATTGGCACCAGTTCGGGTGTAATAATTATGAAAGAATTTACAGGTAAATGATGTAAATTTCTTTTATACTAGAATGGCTTATTTGAATCGAAATATTCTTCTCCTGCTGTTCACCGGACTATTTTTTGTCCAGGCCTATACTACTCCATATAAAGATTTGAACATTGATTTTCTTCTTGAAGATAGCACTAAAACTCTTGAAAAAAAACAATCAAAGAGTAAGAAAAAAGGGAAACTTTCTTTTTTAAGCATTATAAAGGATTGCGAAAAAATAGAAGGACTTTTTACTCTCTATTGGAATAGAAAAAATAATCAAGCATATATTTCTGTTCTTCCAGAACAATTCGAAAAGATATACCTAGCAGGTCTTACTCGGCAATCAGGGGATGGCTATTACTTAGATGGAAGCTCAATGCTCAATGAATATCCTTTCATGTTTAAGAAGGTTGGGGCGCGAATACAATTTATTAGTGTTAATGCTAAATTCAGAGCAGATGAAGATTCTCCATTCCGGCGATCTGTTGAACGGCATTCTTCACACTCCATAATTTCATCAACAGTAGTTGTCGGTGATCCCCATATTGAAACCGGGGCTATATTAGCAGATATCGGGAAACTATTTATTTATGATATTGAAGAAATTACTCGAAAGAGCCAAGGAACTTATAGCTTCGATAAAAAAGATAGTTATTTTACAGAGCTTAAATCCTTTCCATTAAATATAGAAATTGAAATTGCACTTCATTTCAAAGGGAAGAAAGGACAATACATATATACTCTCCCTAACTCTTCTAGCGTATTGATGCATTATCATATTAGCCTTTCTGCCATTCAGAAGACTAACTATGAACCACGCATGGCAGATGATCGTGTGGGACATTTTACTACCATTTACCAAGATTACACAGATGTGAAAAAAGATTCACCATACATCCGCTATGTGAATCGTTGGAATTTAAAGAAGATAAATCCACAATCAGAGGTATCTGAACCAAAGGAGCCAATCGTTTACTGGATAGAAAACACTGTTCCCTATGAGCTACGTGATGCGGTACGGGAAGGTATTCTTGCGTGGAACCCGGCTTTTGAGGCAGCAGGATATAAGAATGCAATAGTGGTGAAGCAAATGCCTGACGATGCCAATTGGGATCCAGCAGATGTACGTTACAATACAGTGCGCTGGATGTTCCAACCAGGAAGAGGTTATGCAGTGGGGCCATCAAGAGCCAATCCATATACGGGTGAGCTTTATGATGCAGATATTCGTATCAGTGCAGATTTCGTAAGGGCCTTTTTTAGAGAACAAACGGAATTTGTTACACCGATAATCGGACCCGTTTCTATGGATTTTGAATCTGATGAATCATCTCTAGAGTATTCTTCAGAAATGTGTATGTATGGTGATTATTTAAGGGAAGAAATGGCATCAGCATGGGATATGATGACTGCAACAGGTAAAATAGAAGGAACAGATGAAGAATTAGATAAGTATATCCATAATGGTCTTGTAGATCTCATTCTCCATGAAGTAGGTCATACATTGGGACTTCGTCATAATTTTAAAGCTAGTTCTATCTATTCCATTGAACAGCTAAGTGATTCTTCTTTTACAAAAAAATATGGTATAAGTGGATCGGTGATGGATTATCAGCCTATTAATGTCTTTGATGGTGTGACGTTCTTCCAAACCCAGCCGGGTGTGTATGACTTCTGGGCCATTGAATATGCATATAAGGAACCAAATAGATCTGGAAATTCAGAAAAAATATTTCTAGAAGCAATTGCTTCACGTAATACAGATCCACTATTACGTTATGGTACGGATGAGGATACCTACGGCTTATCAACACGAGGGATAGATCCCCATTCTAATGCTTGGGATTTGAGTAATGACCCTATAGCCTATTATGAGAAGAGGTTTGAAATGTCAGAAGAACTATTAAAAATAATCCCTAAATATTTTGAAAAGGAGGGGGTTAAATATTCTAAAATCCGTAGAATATTTGGCAGGGCACTTCGTCATCACTACAGCGCTGCCCGCAATATAGCTAAATATATAGGTGGTATTTATCATAGTCGCCATCATGTAGGGGACCCAGGAGGAGATAATCCATTCAAGATTGTTCCAGCTGAAAAACAGCGTGAAGCACTAAATTTTATTTTAACACGTATATTAGCAGAGGATACTTTTGATTTTGATCCAAATCTGCTAAATAAATTAGCACCTGAACGGGGATGGGATTTTACAGGATCAGTCTGGCGAATGAGTCGAATAGATTATCCAATTCATGATTATGTAAGGCTTATTCAGTCAGGCAGTATTTACCGCCTACATCACCCTCGAGTTTTTGCTCGTATTAGGGATAATGAACTCAAATTTATAAAAAGTGAGTCTATATATACTTTGGCAGAACATTTTCAAAAAATAACTAAATCCATATGGTTTGAATTAAATAACAATAAAAATATCAATAGTTTCCGAAGAGATCTACAGAAATCCCATATGGAGGTACTCACCATTATTATGTTGAACAAAAGGGGTTATTTCCATAGTGATGCTGTGGCTCTAGCCCGTGCAAGCTTAAGAAAGATGCATTCCAATATTAAAGAGTCATTGGATACTGGTTTATTTGATGACTATACTAACGCCCATCTCAGCGATTGTGCCAATAAGATTCAGTCTGCCTATAAAGCACAGACTGAACTAAATTAATATTACTCCGATCATTCTGATACCGTAGAGTAGTGTAAGGTTTTACGGTTGATCATGAAAAAATTAATGGTTAATGAAAATAAAATTGAAAAAATTTCTTCAATAATATTTTGTATTTTAGGAACAGTATTAGTTATAGATGGAGTTTTGATACATTTTTTTAATATGGGTATTAGATTAAATACCTTTACAGGTAAACCCTTAACCCTCTAGGGTTTAGTAATAACATATTCTATTTCTTTTATTATACTTTCCATAAAGTATAAAAAATTATTATCTAGAAAATATGTGATTATTCCTTTATATGTAATGATAATACAAACAGTATATTCTTTGATTACAAAATAGTTAATGGGAATGATATAATAATTATTTTTTCAAAACCTTAATTTGACAACCCTTATATTTTTCAGTAAAATTAGACTTATGACAAGTAACAATAAATTCAATGATCAGGTAGGGGTTAGAAAACCACACACCAATCATTCTGTTACCATCGAGTAGTTATAGTTGTAGGGTCTCTCAGAGAGGTAATAACCCCTATCTTACCTACAATATAAAAGTAGAAAGTTCCAGATTAAACACACCTAAACTCTCCAAATACCAGATATCTCTGTAAAGGTGAACAAATAAGTACCTTGTTCATTTAATTATAATTAGCAGTTGGTTTTTTCATTCAATCAATGGCTGAAACGAGTTGAGTTATTATTACAGATGTGCGCAAATTTACACGATGAACCAATTATCAAATTCATCTATTGAAGTTATTGTTATTTTAGGTCCCACTGCTACAGGTAAAACTAGACTAGCGGTTCAGTTAGCAGATCAGATGAGAGGGGAAATTATTTCTGCCGATTCAAGACAAGTTTATAGGGGCATGAATATTGGCACAGGGAAAGACCTAGATGAATATATTATTAACGGGAATAAAACTCCCTATCATCTGATTGATATAGTTGAACCAATGGAAGAATATAATGTTGCCCAATTTCAGGAGGATTGTCATAGAGTAATTTCCGAAATTAAGAATCGAGACAAACTCCCTATAATATGTGGTGGTACTGGGTTTTATATTAAGTCTGTACTTATGGGGTTTGAATTTCCAATGATAGGTCCCGATAATAAACTTAGGCAGGAACTTGCATACTGGACCCTTGAAGATTTGAAACTGAAACTTAAAAATATCTCACCTAAAGCATATGCAAATAATCCTTTAGATACTAGGCGTCGACTCATCCGGGCAATTGAGATAGAAATAAATAGGGGGAAAGTGAAAGATATCAGAAACAAGGCAAAAAGAAAAGTACAAAATCCATTAGTAGTTGGCATGGAATACCCCCGAAGAGTGATTCGTGAAAGAATTACAGCAAGACTGAATGATCGACTTAAAAATGGTATGATTGAAGAAATAGAAAATCTGCTTCAAAATGGAGTGACTCATGATAGATTAAAGAGTTTTGGCTTGGAATATCGATTTATAAGTGAGTTTATTCAAGGGGATATTACAAAGAGTGAAATGACTGCTCAACTAAATACAGCAATTCATCGTTTTGCTAAAAAGCAAATGACCTTTATTAGGAATATGGAGAAAAATGGGATTCAGATACATTGGATATCTGAAGGCAATATCAATGAAGTCCTTAATGTCATCGATAAGAGGATATTATTACTCTAAATTATTTAATAATAGTATGTCATCTTTAAATAGCTATTTGAAAAAAAGGGGTATTACTGATCCTTGGAAAATTGAACCAAAACCAGTAAAAAAATTTATTCAAGCTGTTATCATTCCTGCATATGCAGAATCTGAATACCTGCCTTTAACTCTAGCTAGTATAGATACAAATAATTACTCTGAATTAAAAGAAACTTTGGTGATCATAGTAGTTAATAATGCATCAGATTCTCCCAAACAAATCCGAAATGATAACAAAATAACTCTCCGGGATTTGAATACTATTAAATATCGTTTTACCTTGGGTATTGTGGATGCTACTTCATATGGGCTAGAACTTCCTATTAAACAGGCGGGTGTGGGGCTAGCACGTAAAATTGGGATAGATCTGGCTTTACCTTATTTATTATCAACAGATAGTATCATTTTTTGTACAGATTCAGATACGATTGTAAGTAAAAATTATATTAAAAATGTAAAAAATTATCTTAGCTCAACCAAAGCTCAGGCTGCCGTTGTGGGATTTCAGCATTTAGAATCAAATGATCCCAATCAAGAAGAAGCAATTAGAAAGTATGAAAAATACCTTTTGAATACAGCAGAAAATATAAAAAATGCAGGATCTCCATATGGATATGTAGCCATGGGTTCTACCATAGTTTGCACAGTACAAGCTTATTGCTTAGTTGGAGGCATGCCACGTAAAAAAGTCACAGAAGATTTTTACTTTCTTCAGGAATTAGCCAAATTCTGTGGAGTTCATACCATACCTGATGTGTTGGTCTATCCATCTCCACGACCCATTTCCAGGGTGTACCTTGGGACAGGATACAGAATGAAACAAGCGCAAAACGGGTTTAATTTTGAATCACTCTATTATAGTGAAGTAGCTTTTCAGCTATTATCAGAGTGGATTAATCTGGGCTCCACTGCATTCCAAATTAAATTGTCTCAGCTTAGGAGAAATATTTTTTCTATTCATCCCAATCTTACTGATTATCTTTTAAAGGAGGGAATTGCAGATGTTTGGGATAAACTCCAGGAAAATACATCTTCTGAAATACATCTGGCTAATCAGTTCCATCGCTGGTTTGATGGTTTAAAAACGATTCGTTTTTTAAGGCATTTTTCAAAAATGTCATCAACCTAATTTACTTTGATTATTGCATCTTCTTGGTGTAACCTTGTTCAAATTCATCAGCGGATAAAAGATACTAAATGAATAAAATCACTTATTTAGACGGCATGCGTCTTCACAGAGCTCTTGTGGCTGGTATAAATAATGTAATATCAAACCAGGAATACCTAAACAAAATTAATGTTTTTCCTGTACCAGATGGAGATACAGGAACGAATATGGTTTTTACACTGACATCTATTTTGGATTCTACACAAAATAAAATCTATCCACGAGTTGATGATATGCTTGCTCACATTGCCGATGCGGCTTTGGATGGTGCCCGTGGTAATTCTGGTGTTATTTTAGCACAATTTTTTCAGGGACTTAGTGATGGGTCTGCAGGTATCGATAAAATGACTCCGAAGAATTTTTCAAAAGCCATTCAATTTGGGGCAGAATATGCCCGGGAAGCTCTAGCAGAACCAATAGAAGGTACTATTCTGACGGTTCTCACTGATTTTTCTAATCATCTAATTAAGCTGATTAAGAATCAGACTCATGATTTTGAACATCTTTTAGAAAAAGGAATTGAGAAAGCTGAAGAATCCTTAGAAAACACTCCCAATCTTCTAGCTGTTTTAAAAAAAGCTGGCGTTGTAGATGCTGGTGCAAGGGGATTTGTGGATTTACTACATGGAATTTTCAATTTTATTAAGGAAGGCAATCTAAAAGGTTTTAGGGCTAATTTGGAGACTCAACAAATAACTACTGATATAAAAAAAGATGAGGTAGCTTTTGAAAATACAGAATTCCGGTTTTGTACTGAATGTTTGATAAATGGTCAAAATATTGATCATAAAAAAATACGTGAAGCATTGCAGGAAAATGGAGATAGCCTGGTTATTGCTGGAAGTAAAAAGAAAACTAAGATTCATATTCATGTAAATGAACCGGCGGATGTATTCAAAATATGCTCTAAGTTTGGAAAAATTTCAACTGAAAAAGTAGATGACATGTGGCAGCAGCAGGAAGATGCCAAAATGCATAAATCTAGAAGAGTTGCAATTGTAACCGATTCTGGTGCAGATATTCCTGAAGATATTGATTTAGATATTCATATCGTACCGGTTCGATATAATTTTGGTGATATTGGTTATGTGGATAAACTATCTCAAACTCCTGATGAATTTTATAATGAACTTGCTAATAATCCCATACATCCCAAGACATCACAACCAACACCAGGTGATTTTAGACGCCAGTATCAGTTTCTACAAACTCATTATGAATCTATTATTTCAATACATATTCCTCATGCATTAAGTGGTACTTATCAATCGGCTCTTAATGCCTCTAAAAGAGTAGAAAATGCAAAAATAAGTATTCTTGATGGTCTATCAGCTTCAGTGGGTTTAGGTCTAATTGTTATGAAAGCTGCTGCAATGGTAAATGATGGTAGAACTCATAATGAAATTCATAACGTTTTACCTAATATTATTAAATCTACAGATATTTTCCTTTTAGTTAAGGATTTAAGTTATGTAGTGAAGGGTGGTCGATTACCAGATTGGGTTAAGAAAGTTGCAGATTTTCTACATATTCGTCCTGTTCTAACAACTAAAGAGAATGGTAGTATGGGAGCTGCGGGAATAATAAAGGGGACATCTAATTTATCTGAAAAAATGAGTAAATTTGTATTAAGAAAGTTAGATGCTGATAAATCATACAATATAGCAATTGGGCATTGCAATCAAAAGGGCGATGGAGAAAAACTGATGGAATTAATTCAAGGTGAACATAATAAGATTAATTCTATTTATCTGATGGATATTGGATGTGCCCTGGGAGTTCATGCAGGTCCTGGTAGTTTAGCAGCTGCAGTACAACCTGCCTGATAATAACTAAATAAAGTTTATATATTTCTTCATGGAATTAATAATTAAACTGACTTTGTGTTATTTATTGGGTTCTATTTCCGGATCAATGATAGCAGGGAAATTTAAAGGTGTTGATATCAGAAAAATGGGGAGTGGAAATGCAGGAGGAACAAATGCTTTTAGAACCATGGGTACACATTTTGCCTTGGTTGTATTGTTTATTGATCTAATTAAAGGATTCATTGCAGTTCAATTTATTTCAACTTTCAGTTTAGATAGAATTTTACCCAATAGTAGTATTAATTCAGAAATTTTATCAACTATTTGTGGCTGCGGTGTAGTTCTGGGTCATGTTTATCCTTTATATTATAATTTCAAAGGAGGAAAAGGTGCAGGTACAATGATGGGAGTTTTGTTGGCATTATTTCCCAAAGGATTGGCGATCTGCTTTTTCTTTTGGTTGATGAGTTTAATAATTACTGGATATGTTGGCTTAAGCACCATAATTGCAGGCATTATTCTTCCTATTAGTACAGCTATATTTTATAAGGGGGGAATGACAACAACCTTTGGCATATTTACAATTGCCATTGCCATTTTTATTATTTTTACACATCGAACAAATATCATACGAATGATGGCTGGAAATGAAAATAGGTTTAATAAAGCAATGATTTTCAAGAAAAAAACTTAATAATTATCTGAAAGATGGTAAAACTTTTGTCCATATGGATTAAATCCAAAATCAATCCCAATTACTCCAACTCCAGAAGCAAAAATTCGGAATCCAAATCCATACCCAACGATTGTATTTTTTAGATTAAATGAGGTTAATTCGTTAGAAATAACCCCTATATCAACAAAGTAAACCATATCAATTCCATACTCGAACCCAGTTTTCATTTTATTAAAATCATTTTTTTTAATCAGTGTATGCTGTAATTGCACAGATTGATATAAAACATTATACCCCTCAATTAGATTAGCTACCTTTGAGCTGTTTTTTTCAGATAAAGGAGAATACCCTCTAACAAAATCCTCACCCCCGAGATATTTATATGCAAAAATTGGAAATGTTCTAGACTTCTGTAGAAGAATCCTTGTATCAAAAGAAATTACTGGGTTTAAATATCTATCAGAAATTTTTAAAAAAATTAAATTTTTAAAAAGAAAAAGATAGTAATTTTTTGATTTGCCAAATGATAATTTTGGTTTCAGGAATAAAGTAGTCAATGAACCATATGTTGGATCTAGATAAATATCACGTGTATCATATCGATATGTAAATTCTCCACGGAAATATTTATAATTTAATGGTATGGTTTCATATTTTTCTAAAATTATTTTGTCTATACCATTTGTATCGATTGTAGAATATTCGAGACCCATTAATAATTTTATTTTATGAAAATTATTATTATAAAAATCAGTTCCAATACTGAATCCTTTTTCTCTATAATTATAGGAATAATATGGATTATTTGTAAAAAATTGATAGACTGTACCAGATATTGATAGATGATCTCCTGTTCTCCAGGGATCTTTAAAATCAATAAAATAGGTAGTTTCTTCCCCAAACATGCCTCCGAGAGTAAGTTTTTGATTCATTCCTCTGAAATTGATAAATGCAATTCCTCCTCCGTATGACCATCCTGTTGCTTCGTTATGATTTGCTAATGGAATTGGATAAATTCGAAATGTTTCTACCAAAAATACTGTGTAATTAGAATCAACCTGATCAATTTCAACTGTAGAAAACAATCCCAGATTGTAAATACGATTTCTATCTTCCAAGGCAAGGGTGGAATCAAACTCCCCTGGAATAGGATGGTGCAGTTCTCTTTGAATTATATGATATTGAGTATGTTTATTACCTACTATATTCAGGTTGTCAATATATGAAGCTGTACAAATTGAGCTTAATATTAAGATGGATAAAACGGGAAAATTCTTCAAAAGTGACAAAAAAATTAAATAAAAAAACCCCGTTCAAAATAGAACGGGGTTTTTAATGGGCTATAAGTGGGGTTACTTGCGACCTCTAGCCATTTTAGCTCGAGAAACATCACCATCTTTATCAATAAAATAAAGCCAGCCAGATTCACGGCTAACGCCAGCATGCGCAACGACTTCTGGATTTCCACCCTTATTAGAGCCACGAGCCATTTTAGTCCTTGATACATTGCCACCTTTATCTAAATAATATAAATATCCAGATTCTTTAGTAACACCAGTTGTTTTCACTTTTTCTGCCATAATTTTTCTCTCCTTATTGAATTTATTGTTTGTTTCTTCTAAAATCGGCACTTAATTATATCCCATTCTCCTCTATAGAATCAAGGTATTTTTCAAAAAAAAGTATAAAAAAGCATTTTAATACCATTATTTGAGTCGATTTGATGCTTATTTTATGTTTTTAAATGGAGTTTTCTCTATTTTACATAAGAAAAATAACATAGTTTCATTATAATTTAGTTAAAATTGTAATAAGTTATCAGGAAATCAGACTGTAATCATAACTTTCAGATCATTTAACGATTTTTTTCATAATTAGTCATTACAAGTCTAAATTCATCTTCGGAACTACATTGGAAAAATGATGAAAGATATGAATTTTCTTTCAATGTTATATTTATTTTATGTCCATAATGATGACCAGGGTAAATCATAGTTTGTTCAGGTAGAATCAGAATTTCATTATATACGCTATTGTATAGGTGAGCAAGATTACTTTTTCTGCCTATTGTTCTACCTGTACGTCCTACAAAGATAGTATCACCTGTAAAAAGATAGTCATTCTTTTTATTCCAGAAACAAACACTATCTGGATAATGCCCCGGTGTATGTAACACAGTGATCATTTCCATGCCGAGAGAGATTGACTCATAATGATTTAATCCTCTATAATTTTCTCCAGTTTTCTCTTCAGGATTTATATGCCCACATATTTGCACCTTTGGATATTGACTCACAATATCATCTAGATACTTTATATGATCGAAATGTGTATGAGTAATTAAAATTTTTTCAATAGTCAACTGTTTTTCTTTAACCACTTCAATTATTTCAGTTATTTCAGTTGATGCATCTACCAGCGCAGCTTTATGTGAGGATTCACACCAAATAAGGTAAGAAAGATTATTATCAAAACCACCAAGGAAATATTTAACTTTCATAATGTGAAAATAATTTTGCGTAAAAGATTATAAATCTAACCACTTCAATAAAGATGAAAAATTTACCCCTATTGGTAGAAATTTCATTATGCTCATATAAATGAGAAATGAATAATTCTGAGTCAGGCAATATTTCTGATAGCTGGATTGACTCTGTGAAAGGCACCATGGAGTCATTTGCACCATGTATGATAAAGACCTTGTTCTGAATTTGGTTGGCCCAGTAACTAGGAGAAAGATTCTTTAGATTTTGATTTTCCCGTTCAATCATAGATACTGCTAATTTTTTGACTTCTGGAGTAAGATTCCTTTGAAAAATAGAAGTAAATATATTTTTTTGGAATTCTGGTAATTTTTTGACTTGTTTATCACATGCTTCCATTTTTTCCTCAATCCGCAATTGTATTGCACGATGTAGTTCATTAGAATCCCAGTCCGTTGGTAGATTTTTTAAATAATTGTAGAAAATAACAACTAAACCCCATTCTTGAGGCAAAACCTTATGTGTTTTCCCATCTATTGTAATTTCTCCATTAATTAAAAATTTAAGCATGGTCTGTCCATCTGCATAGGTCCCATATGTGAGGATAGTTTTTGGACAAGGCAATTTGTTATTTAATTCAAGTATGGATCTAAGCATTATTGCTCCACCATAACTGATGCCTATCATAATAATTTTATTATGATCAACCTTTTTGACATTTATGATCCATTTGTAAAAACATACAAACCAATGAATGTTCACTTCTGAAATATCCAATTTTTTCAGCGGGGGGATTCTTGGTATATATACTGTAAAACCAATTTTTGCCATCAAACGACCCAGCATATCCAATTTAGGATGTTCCTCAGAGGTTGGAGAAGCCCCAGGATATAGTATAACAATTTTATTTTCTGGTTTTTTAGGAGATATAATCTTGACGGTCGTAATTTTACTATTAAGACCAATATAGTTTTCTCTCTGTACAATAAGTGAAGAGTTTTTATCTTCATTATATTTAAATAAAGAAAAAATTAATCTAAATGATTGGTAATATGAGTTTAATCTAATCAATATAGTTGATTCTAAATATTAATTAATGTTTTAACGATCCATGTTTAAATTATTTTGGATTAATAAATAAGATGATAATTTAGCATTTTATAATCATAGCTAAAAAAATACATATTATTTAATTAGATCATTATATTTCTATGTTACTACTTCTATAAATGTTTAGATTATTACATCAAATTACTATAAATTGTGGTTATAAGTTTGAAAAACCCCAATATATGGTGTTAAAGTGTTACTTTAAATAAATCTTGACTTGAATTTATATTCTTTCATAAGTTCAAATATCGGATGAACGTAATAAGTTGATTTATTAGATGTCATTCGGGGTTTATTGATCAGAAAGGCTAATAGGTGATTCCCTCACCTGAAAAACAGGGAATTAATTCTCAAGTTGAAGCATGCTAAATTTGAGAAGCAAACAAAAACAAAAAGGAGAAAAACAATGAAAAACGCAGCAGCAATGATTAATGATGCAGCAGGTGCACTGGTAAGCTTACTAAAAGGCTTGATAGTCGCATCTGTATTTGCTGGAATCCTCTTTCAAATGCCTGGTGGCTGGGGTGATCCTGTAGGCGGGATTGTTAACCTAGTTAATTCATTCATGGGTGGTGGGTTAGGTGGATTACTTGCACTTCTTGTATTTGCTTCATTTATAAAATAATACACCTATATGGGGAGGGTCACAAGGCCCTCCCCATCAGAATATCTTAATTATAAGGAGATTCGAATGAAGCAAATTATATCCACTGTAAATGAGTTAGTTACTGAATTAAGTAGTTTCCTCTTGAGCTTGATTGTCTTAGGGGTTGCCGTTGGTATACTCTTCAATGATTATTTTGGAGTTATTAATGGAATTGGAAGTCTTATGACAGGTATTGGAGAACAAGGTCTAGCAGGTTTAGTAGCATTAATTCTCGTTGTAGTTTGGTATAAAAAATAAAAGGTATGTATAATACCTGCTTAAAGGATGGTTAATTTATCCTAAAAATAAAAAGCGAAATGATTAAGGATCTCGTCGGAACAGAAAAGCCCTTTTAAGGGCTTTTCTGGTTTATCGAACTGGAATTAAATGTCCCAGAATATAACCCAATACAATTCCAATTAAGAGAACAATTGTAATTAATCGGTGACTTAATATATCCCTGCCAAATCCCTTTTTTATCGCATACGCAGAAGTAAAATATCCCATCCCATTTAATAGCCAGAAAAAAGGTATAGTAAACACTTTTACAATTAATGGTCCAAAGAAAGGTATTAATCCAACGAGTGTGGTTAATCCAACAAAGACATTTGTAATATAACCCAATAGCAAAGTAATAATTGTTATTGCTCTAATATCCAATTTGTATTTCAACATGATATAAATAGATATAGCAATACTTAGTAGTGTAAGAATTGTCTTTGGATTGGATTTTATAAATTGACTTACTTTCAAGATAATTATAATTAGATTTTACACTAGATGTTAAAATCTATATTCTAAGGAAAATGTAGGTAAATTTGCTTTAAACTCCCTTATATCTGGCACCCATTCACAACCACCATCTACTTCATCATAATTACATTTTTGTCTTTCACGATTAATGGTCATTGCAAATCTTTGTATGCCTAAAGATATAAATACGGGATCGTTTTTCAGTTTCCATTGATGGGATATTGAAATAGTGTAGTTATGTGAAAAATTTGATTCGTCAGGCTCTGTAATTAAATTTAAAAGCATATAATGCTTATATATGCTAAACTTAAATTTTTTTTTAAATAAATTTGAAATATTAAGGCCTAAGCCAAGATTTGGGAAAAGAGGGAGGCCAGCCCCAACATAACCAAATAAACCCAAATAATTATTAAACCTTTTTATTTTTTTGGAAATGTAAATCGCACTAGTTCCAACATCTAAACCAACACCTACTGCAAATTCTTTTTTATGAATCAATGTTACATTATTCTTTGTCTCTATTAATGAAGAAAAAGAATTTGTGTTAGCCCAAATTTCATTATTAAAAATATATAAGAAAATTAAAAAACTATAAAATATTAAAGAACTCATTATATTATTCTTCAGATTATTTTCCAATCGCTATTGTATAAATTATATTCAATTGCTTTTTTATCTTTTGATAGGCCTTTCAGAAATCCTAGTAAAGTACCAGGTGGAATAAAGACTGCACTGCCACACATATATGCAATTGGAGCATATTGTATACCATCATCCATTGCCATCAATACTGATACACCAGATCCATAAAAAAATGCTGCTAGTATACCATAGTTCATACCTTTAAGAGTATAATATCCCATCCGGCCTTTTTCACCATGATATAGAATTTCAATTTCAGAAAATGAAACGGATATTCTTTCATGAGTTTTTTGATTTTCTATTAAAAGACTATCTTGTATATTTCCACGCACTCTCCCAATTATTGGATTAACATTTCCTTTCTGAATCACACCTACCCAATCATTATTATATATTTTACGTATATCTTCCCCTTTTGTAAGCTGAATGACTACTTCTTCCAAACTATTCTGAGCAATTAGTGGAACAGGGAACTTACCAAGTTCCAATAAAATAATTAATATAAAAGTGATTATAATTCCGAAAAGATAATAATTCGAATATAATTTTGTATTTGTATTAATCTGCATAAGTAAATCCCTCTGATGTTTTTTGGATTAATTGATTCAAATAATCTTCTTTTTCATCCCGATAGAAGAGATTCATGGTTTCAAAGGGTATTATACGTCCATCTTTATTAACAATGTGTACACAAGATTTTTTTACTGAACGAACATCAAAATCATAAGCATCCATGAACTTTAGAATAATAACTCTAAATATATTTTCATAGGATAAATTAGGTGCTGAAATTTTTGGTAAACAACATAACAAAGTATTTAGATTTTTTGTTAATGTATTTCCTGTCTGTGATGTTGAAAAAACTTTTATCATTTCTTTTTGTAAATTTTTATCCTGCTCGTATAAAATGGTATTTCCACTGCTATTTAATAAAACATCTGGATTAAGCAAGCTGGTTAAGGGCTGAACAATTCCATTCAATTTTAGAGCATATGCCATTGCGATTGAATCAGGGTTACAGGGAACGGGGAGAATATCATTAGCCGCAAAAACATCCGTTTGATCTAAAATATCTTGCCTAATTTCAGTTAATGTATATTTATCAGTAAATGGGTCAAAGTTTTCAACCCTTCCTGCAAACTGAGTAGGCTGAAATGTGACTCCTCGGACGCATTGTTGCTGTAATGCAAAATCAATGATCGAACCAGCTTCATCATCATTCTGTCCTCTTTCTATCGTAGCTACAAGAGTTGTGTGAATATTGAAGTGGTTCAGTTTTTCAAGGGCTTTGTCCCGCTTATTTCGTAAATCTTCACCACGTAGTTTCTTCAGTACATTTTGTTTAAAAGAATCAAACTGCAAATAGATTTCAATGCCGGGCATATATTCATTAAGCCTTGTAACAAATTGGTCATCATTTGCAATTTTTATTCCGTTTGTGTTAATCATAATATGCCGTATAGGTAAAGTTTTAGCATAATCCAATATTTCAAAAAACTGAGGATGTATTGTTGGCTCCCCTCCACTTATTTGTACAATATCTGGTTCTCCCTCATTCTCAACAATAATATTAAACATCCTTTTCACTTCATCCAGAGTACGATGTCTACCATAAGTTGGGGAAGAACCAGCATAACAGGTAGGGCATGTTAAATTACACCTATCCGTTATTTCAATTAAACTGACACAGGAATGTTGCTCATGGTCAGTGCATAAACCACAGTCATATGGACACCCATATTTCACAGGAGTATTAAATTTTTTGGGGAGGTCTGATGGTTTGAGGTAGTTGCGGCATTTTTTATAATATTCAATATCTGTTGCAATTAGTGCTTTTTCAGATCCATGATCTTTACATGATTTAAGTAGGTAAACATTATTATTTTGAAAAATGATCTTTGCGTCAATCTGCATTAAACATTTACTGCAGAGACTGGTGGTTAAATCATAATATATATAATTTCTGATAGGAATTGTTAAATCCTTTTGATTTGTACTATTATATTAGTTAGTCATTCCTTTATTATCCAAATACAAAACAAAACATATAATGTGAATTGTAAGAGAATGTAACATCTGCTTGAAGTTTGCATTATAATTTATAAATTACTAACGTAGATAAAATTCTATACTACATTCAATAAAAAGGAGAATAATGTTTATGTATAAAAACCTTCTATTCTCACTGGTTTTTGTAACTTTTAGTCTATACCCAAACACATTAGGACTAAACGAAAATGGTGATGGTACTTGGGATGTAACTTACTCAAATGAAGAAAACATTGCGGGATTCCAGTTTAATGTAGATGATGCAACAATTAATAGTGCATTTGGTGGTGCTGCAGCAGAAAATGGTTTTCTGATTAGTTCTAGCACGACAACTGTAATAGCTTTCAGCCTTACAGGATCAACTATCCCAGTGGGAGGCGGCACACTATTAGTATTAGATCTTTCAGGTATACCAACAGCGTTAAGCAACATTATCGTATCAGATCCAAGTGGAGGAAACCTGAACTTCACCTTTTATGATAGCAATGGATGCACTGATGAATTGGCTTGCAATTTTGATGCAGATGCAGAAGTTGATGATGGCAGCTGTGATTATGCAATGGAACATTATGACTGTGATGGTAATTGTGTTGCGGAAACAGATTGTGCTGGTGAATGTGGCGGCAGTGCAGTTTTAGATGAATGTGGAGTTTGTGGTGGTGATAATACTAGCTGTTTAGATTGTGCAGGCGTGCTTAATGGTGATTCTATGGAAGATAATTGTGGTCTCTGTGATAATGATTTATCTAATGATTGTGTACAGGATTGTGATGGCATCTGGGGTGGAGATGCAATTGTAGATGAATGTGGAGTATGTAATGGTGATGGAACTTCATGTGCAGTTTATAATGTGGATGTTTCATATAGTAGTGATGCAGATATTGCTGGTTTCCAGTTTAATGTAGATAATGTTACTGTTATTGGTGCATCAGGTGGAGCTGCTAGTGATGCTGGTTTTACTGTTTCAACAGGCAACAATAATATTGTACTTGGATTTAGTTTGACAGGTGCAGTGATACCTGCTGGTAGCGGTTTACTTATCACTCTTGAAGTAGAAGGTACAGGCGCTTGCATATTTGATTTAATTGTTTCAGATATATATGGAAATCCTCTCAACAATGATATAGAAGACTGTTTGAATATACATTGTTCAACACCTATTTATGGATGTACAGATGCTACAGCTTGTAATTATAATGCAGAAGCAGAAGTAGAAGATGGAAATTGTGAATATCCGGAAGAAAATTATGATTGTGATGGTAATTGTATTGCGGAAACTGATTGTGCTGGTGAATGTGGCGGCAATGCAATTGTAGATGAATGTGGTGAATGTGGTGGCAGTGGTATTCCAGATGGAGAATGTGATTGTGAAGGCAATGTACTAGACTGTGCTGGTGAATGTGGTGGCAGTGAAGTTGTAGATGAATGTGGAGTATGTAATGGTGATGGAACCAGCTGTCTTTCTGTAAACCTATATTTTGGTGAGATATCTTCTAATAACCTAGAGATTTGGATGAATAATCCCCTTGAAGTTGCTGGTTTCCAATTTGTTTTAAGCGGCTTAACAATAAACGATGTGAGTGGAGGAAGTTCTGCAGAAAATGGTTTTATGATTTCAAATAGTTCTACAACCATTGTAGGCTTTTCACTTTCAGGTGCAGTTATACCTATGGGGGATGCTCTGCTTATGAATTTATCTTTTGATGGAATTACAGGCGAAGATATTTGTCTATCTAATGCTATTATTTCTGATCCATTCGGTAATGGCATCGATGCTGAGCTGGGCTCATGCCTTGATCCTGTAGATTATTTTAATGGAGGATGTTCAGATAATACCGCATGTAATTTTATAGAGAATACAGATTATGATGATGATTCCTGTACATATCCGGAAGAAAATTTTGATTGTGATGGAAACTGCATCGTTGATATTGACTGCAATGGCGATTGTGGTGGTGGTGCAGTATATGATGATTGTGGGAATTGTGGTGGAGATGGATCTGAGTGCGATAACCCTCAAGTGGCTCTCAGTTTTGGCGATCTAGGGGGTGATGTTATGCTTGAAATAAATTATTCAGACCCTGTGGATGATGTATGTATTGGGGATCCTGTCTTTTCTGATCCAGTAGGAAACGGTGTAGAAGTTATCGTTGGTGAATGTATTAATCTTACAGAATCATCTGGGATTGTTAACCTATATGTTAGTAGTGCAATTGATATTGCTGGTTTTCAATTTAATTTAAGCGGTTTGACTATAACCAGTGCTGGCGGGGGGTTAGCCGAAGAAAATGGATTTTTGATTTCAAATTCATCATCAACTATTGTTGGGTTTTCACTTACTGGTTCAACGATTAGTGCAAATGGTTCTGTTGGGTGTATGGATGAAACTGCATGTAATCATGATATTGACGCAACTATTTCAGGAAGCTGCGCTTATGAATATGACTGTACTGGTGAATGTGGTGGTAGTTCAATAGAGGATGAATGTGGTACCTGTAATGGTCCTGGTGCTGAAATTGAATGTTGGGATGGAGAGATGGTTTGTGATTCAACTGAATGTAGTGATGAACCTATATATACAGATGTGGATTATGAGACACAGATTCAACCTATATTTAATGCAAATTGCACCTACTATTGCCATACTAATGGGGGCCCATATCAAGGAAGTCTAGATTTAACATCTTATAGAACTCTAATGTCTGGTACTAGTGATCATGGTCCTGTAGTTATACCTGGTGATAGTGAAAATAGTATTATAATCCAGAAGTTAAGTGATGAACCGCCATTTGGGGATCAAATGCCTCAAAGTGGACCACCTTATCTTGATGTCGCTACAATTTCTCTAATAGCTGCCTGGATAGATGAAGGAGCATTGCCTGGTAATGGTGGAACGGGAGATGATGGTGGTGGTGAAAGTTGTAATGAAGGCTATGTTGATGATTGCTCAGGTGATGGTGACTGCTGTCCAGAATCATGGATTGGTGATGGATTTGAAGACTGTGAAGATCAACCTTATGGATGTGACCTAACCTGTTATGATGCTGATGGTGGTGACTGCTCTGATGGTACTGATGGTGGGGATGATGGCGGTGGAACTGATGGAGGTGGAGATACTGAAGGATGTACAGATCCAAATGCAGAAAACTATAACCCTGATGCTACTATTGATGATGGAAGTTGTACATATCCTCCATTGGGAGAATTATCTTTTGGAGATATTGATTATGATGCAGGTACTTTAGAAATCAATTTAGACTGCGAATATGCAGTATCATCTTTTACATTTGATTTAACAGGTATAAATATAACTGGATATTATGGAGGAACAACCGAAACAGCAGGTTTTGAGATCAATATTGAAGATACAACAATATCTGGAAATTCTACAGGTGACAATGTGCCTGCCAATAGTGGTCTTCTTATTGTTTTGACATTTGATGCTTATACTTCTGAACAAATATGTTTTTCTAATTCTAATATAACAACATATGTAGGCATAGAATATGAGGCTATATTGGATGATTGTTTAGTTATTGAAGATACAGATGGCTGTGTTGGTCAATTTGACGAATGCGGTGTATGCGGTGGTGATGGTATTTCAGATGGAGATTGTGACTGCGATGGCAATGTAGATCTTGGTTGTGGATGTGGAGAAGAGGGTCCATCTGGCTGTGATGAAACATGTGGCTCAACTTTAGAATTTGATGAATGTGGTGTATGTGATGGTAGTGGTATCCCGGATGGTACGTGTGACTGTGCAGGCAATGTTGAAGACTGCGCTGGTGAGTGCGGTGGAACAGCAGAGAATTGTCCGGATTGGGAAGATGATCCGGGTGGATATCAGTTTACAGCAACTATTGCTGGCGCTAAGATTACGGATGAAGGTGTTCAACTGGGTGAATGCTCAGAATTAGGTAATACTGCAGTCTGTGATGATTGTATCTGTATTAATAGTGCCGATCAGCTTGCAGCCCTTGATTCAGAGGGTAATGTAAGGGGTCTTGGTATAATACTATTTCCTCCATTTGGTCCATATCAGAATACACCGATATGGGAAGTACAGCTACGAAGTAATGCAGCCGGTGATCTTCTTTCGTTTAAATACTATGATGCTTCCAAAGATGAAGTTTTGGATATTTCTGAAACCTATGAATTTTTAGTTAATGACATCGTTGGTGATGTAACCGAACCATGGGAACTAACCATACAGCATGAGGTTGACCTTTCTATTGATCTGATTGCAGGCTGGAACTGGATATCCTTTAATGTTGATCCGGTAGATGCATCTTTAGCTAGTGTATTTGCAGAAGTAGGTGATGCAGCAACCTTTATACAGAGTCAGTCTTCCGGTACAGCTAACAATTATGGGGCTTACGGCTGGTATGGTGCTTTAACTGAACTTGATCCATCTGAGATGTACATATTACAGATGTCTGAGCCTGCAACCTTAACCATTACAGGTACTCCTGTGGATGTTGCTTCGAGTCCGATTGATCTGATTGCAGGCTGGAACTGGATTGGTTACCTGCCTCAAAATGCTGGAGATGTAGCAACAGCGTTTGCCAGCGTGGGCGATCTGGCAACCTTTGTCCAGAGTCAGTCTTCCGGTACAGCTAACAATTATGGAGAATATGGATGGTATGGCGGTTTAACCACATTAGAACCCGGGGCCGGTTATCTGCTTGAGATGAGTGCTGA
>Ga0187827_10000758_pt1 | contig 49450 bp, 26 predicted proteins | sample ETNtaG_39_FD_167969 | JGI IMG/M metagenome (GOLD analysis project Ga0187827, IMG submission 167969) | Marine microbial and viral communities from oxygen minimum zone, Eastern Pacific Ocean - ETNP2014_SV_150_PacBio MetaG (Illumina Assembly) | ecosystem: Environmental > Aquatic > Marine > Hypoxic...
CACCCCACCCTTGGGATGGAACACACCGGATACAGAATCCGCATAGCCGCCAAGAGCCGCAGGGACACCCACGCGAAGAAGGTGGGAACCCTCTCCGTCACCAGGCACACAGTTCGCCACCGCGGCGCGGAAGTTCTTTTCGAGGTCCGGGCCGGCGACGAACCCACCAACCGGCTGTGAATGACACCCCGCGGTCCCGCACCGTGCGCGCAAGGCATAGTTGACGCCCATTGGAAGCTCCTTGATCGCGTCGGTCACTTTCTGTCTGGACAGGGATCGGATGATCTCCTGTTTGATGACGCGGCCATGGAAGTCCTGCGAGACACCACAGTACTGGCACTGAAAACTCTCCCCTTCAGGATACCGTCCCGCCCAGCCACATCGGCTGCATCGAGCCATGTGTTCTCCCTCTTTGGGAGGGGCTTCGACCAGTTTCTTTGCGAAATTGCGATCGAACTCGGCAAGACTGTGATAGCCCAGAAAATCCGTACGGCTGAATCCACCAATTTCCCGTCTCCTGGCTTCAAACTCATTTCCATCCGTTCGCACGTCGATCATAAGCACCTGGTTTTTCCAGGAATTAGTCACATAACCCAGGGTACCGGCACGGTTGAAGACCAACTGCTGACAGTAATAGGGCATGGGAAACTGGTACGCGACTTCATCCGTGTGGGTATCTATCACTGACGCGTAATTCGAGAACCGGTTGAGTACCACCAGGAACCTTCCGCCGGGATGAAGGGCCATCCCTCCGGGACTCGACCCAACGGCAATACGGTCGAGGAGTTTTCCCCGGGCCAGGTCGACCACGGCCACCTCACGCCCGGGATCGATTTCGGCGCCCTGAAGGCTCACATAGGCTTTGCGGCCATCAGAAGAAGCCACAACCCTCAGGGGGTGGTAACGGTATGGCTGGCCCGGCGCATCAGGATTCGGATTCGCCGCCGGCTTCAGATCGTGCGGCTCGTCTGTTGCCGCAATCGTCTCTCGCACGATGGGCTTCCAGTAAACAGATGGCTTTTCCCCCTGCATTTGAGCTGCCGACGATTGTCTCTGATCGGTGCGGATCGAGAGATATGTGCCGGCTCCAATGAGCGGAAGCAGCAGCAGCAGGTGGGTGAGGCGGACCAGTGTCCTGTTCATCGGTCTCACTCTCCCCCTGCCTGTTTCAAGAGGACAGTCGGCAGCTCGAGAGAATCGTCCATCCGTACAGTTAATCCGCTGGTCATCGCTGAACGCGTGTTGTCGTCCACGAAGATTCCCTCCACCCCGGGAGTTTCCTCGAGCAGTTGCAGCCCCTTGTTCTTGCCGAGGACAAACACTGAGGTGGCGAGAGCGTCCGCGTCCATCGCGTTCGGGCAGATAATCGTCACACTGGAAAGACCCCGCGCCGGGTGTCCAGTCTTGGGATCCAAGATGTGGTGGTATCGGGTACCATCGAGAATGAAGAAACGCTCGTAGTCTCCCGAGGTGGCCACTGCGGTGTCGGTTAAGCCCAGCAGGTAGATGTAACCTTTCTTGCGGGGGTGCTGGACCGCGATCCGCCACGGGGCTGCTCCCCGCGATCCTGAAAGACGCATGTCCCCGCCTCCCGCCACGATGTAGTTGCTCAGCCCGCTGTCTTCGAGGAGCGCACAAACACAATCAACGGCATAGCCTTTTCCAATCGCCCCCAACCCGATCTTCATGCCCTTTCGCCTGAGAAATATGGTGCGCGCTTCAGCGTTGAGGACAACATCACGGAAGTTGATTAGAGGCAGGCGTCTCTCGATCTCGGCAGGATCGGGAAGAGCAGCAGGGCTCTTCTTGAAATCCCAGACGCCCCACATGACGTTGAACGTGATGTCGAATGCGCCGTTGGATGTTTCTGAGAAGTGGTTGGCCCGCACGACCACATCATAGGTCTCGCGACTCACCGGCACGGGTCGGTTCCCGGCATTGCGATTGACTTCGTTCAGCTCGGTACCGTCTCGCCAATCTGAAAGGGCCTGATCGACTCGCGCAATCTCGTCAAACGCCTGGTCAATAATCGCAGAGAGAGCCGATCTGGATCTTCTGCGTTCGGCGACCGTGATCTCCCAGACCGTGCCCATCAGAGGCCGCGCGTCCTTTACGACAACGATCCCCGAAACGTTTGTTTCTGAAGGACTGAGGCGGGTGGCGTCTGCCAGGCCGTATGGGCGTCCTGCCCAGAAAAGAACTGCGCTAAGACCGATAGCTGCCATGACAGCCGAGAGTGGGCTCATCAGTTTCCCTGGTAACACCAATCAGTCTCCCAGTCTTTAAGTCTGTCAACAATCGGAATCCACTTCCATCGACGTGTTTCCCGTCAGTGTGCCCCTCCCGTGGCTGCACTTTTTTCACGTCGTCTGTCGTCAGGCAACTTCCGTTGCTTCGGAAAACAGAAAGGGATTGCGGGGGAGCACATTTCGTGCCCGCAAAAGACGCGAGAACCGGAGCTCCTTGATGAGGAATCAGGAGTCCACTGACTCAACAGATTTTGCTCTCTTCCGTCGCCGATGGAGCCTTTTTCCGACTAGGGCTGCCGCCAGAAAAAGAACGAAAACAAGCCCAAAAGCGTACCTGCGCGCCATTCGAACCGATGAGACGATCTCTCCGGTGGCCATATTAAATACAAACTCATCCGACTGCCGGGTGGTGACATACAGCTTCATCCCCGTAGCGTCCATGTGGTGGGAGGCCTCCCATGCAGGAAAGCCCAAGCCATGATCCAGTAGAAACTGGAAATCAATGAGGTCACTTACCTCATAATGCCGAAATTCACGGCCTGTATCGATAGAACGTGACCGCGGGATTACCATATGGTCCAACTGAAGCGGCATGTACTCCGTCATTCGCTATCAGGACGGCCGGGCGCCACCAGCCGACCGGCCAGAGAAGATCCTTCGAGCCATCATTTCGGTAAAGACCGCTTCGGGGATAGGTGCGACGAATTTCCAGGACCTGTTCCTTCCTGCCGGGATCGTTCGTGTAAAACTGGATCTCCTGATCGACAGGCAATGGTGAAAGCATGACAAAGAGGAACTTGCCGTTCGGGTACTCCTGAGTGTAAGTGACCGGAGCGATGGAAAGAGCCTGCGATGTGCTCATCCATGTTGTCGTGAAGAACAGAAGGAGAAGCATGGAATCTCCTGACATTTTCAGGCGCCAGCTCTGAACAGTTACTTTCTCCTCTGAGCCTGAGCGCCTCTGGTAGGTCAAGACGGGAGAGTTTTTACGGATTCAAGAAATGGGAGTCCTCTTGTTCAGGGGCGAAGCCCCGGTCGTTTGCCTAGCCCAGCCCAACGGGCTGGGTTTAGAGAAGGATTGCCTTTCAGGGGCAACGCCCCGACCATTTGCAGCAGGTCAGTCGTGCAAATGGTCGGGGCGTTGCCCCTTTGGTTGTCCTTCATTACTTCCCAGCCCGCCGGGCTGGGCTAGGCAAACCGGCGGGGCTTTGCCCCTGAAATCCGTAAAGACACCCCCGTCTTGACCTAGTATCCACTGTCGTCAGGTACTTGAGACGTCCTGGCCGCCGCGCCCCGCCGCTTCAAGAAACTCCACGTAATTGCGGACAAACTGGTCCGGCGGGGGATGCATGAAAGGAGTCGCCGTCGGGTTCATGATGTAGCCGGTTCTCCCGTTCACGATCTCTGCGATGTCTTCAACTTTCCGCGTCATTTCGCCGGGCGCGGACAGGTAGAAATCCTGGTCCTGGATGTAACCCATCAGGCAAAGGCGACCTTCTGCGCGGCTCAATGCCTCAGCAAGACTGATATCTCCCTGGGGCGGCGGCTCGAGAGGTTCCAGAGCATCCGGGCCAATATCGAGAATCTGATCGAAGACCTCCTTCACCCGGCCGTGGCAGTGTATCGAAGCGTGCTGGCCCGCGGCCTTTATCATCGCCACCAGACTTTTCTGATAAGGGGTGACAAGTAGCTCGAAATATTTCGGGGCCATCATGGGCGGCGTCGCGACTTCCGGGCCGCCTGTGTAAAAGAGAAAGTCACATCCGCCGGACTGAGCCAGTGTCGTTCCGAGCTCGGACTTGATTCGTTCGAACTCCCTCTCCACAAGCTCCTGGATCACGGAAAGGTCAACGACGCAGCGCATCACGAAATCTTCGAAGTCGAACCAGTGAGCGACCGAATAAAACGGGTCACTGTAAGAAACGTAGGCCAGCCCCAATTCCCCGAGCTCATCATGAAACTCCCTGGCCGGAGTGAGATCGTTCTGGGCCGGTTCCGATGGCAGAGAAAGCAACCGGGCAACATCTGCGTCGTCCTTGATAAAAGGTTCCATGCGGTAGCCCGGCTGGCCCAGGGGCTTCTGAAAAACCTGTTGTAATGGTCCTTTCGGTGTCTCTATTCGCGTTGTCGTCACGCTCTTATCGCCGAGGTCCTGCCGCTCCACGGTCGTTCGCTCGTCCCTTTCCCCTTGTTGCCGCCGGGCGGAACACTTGCAGAGGATGCCGACGCCCTCAGCATTCGACAGCGCGTCAAGCATGGGCTGGTAGGCCGGCTCTTGCGAGAAAGAGCGAAGAGGATGGAAGTTGTAGGTCGCGGCCGGCAGTCTCTCAACGGGCCGATGCTCGATGGCCGCCAACATCAGTTGCTTGGGTGTCATGGCAATTATTCCAGACCTAGATTGAAGATGGGTGTGCGAACTGTCTGCGGGGCAAAAACTGCCTCGCAGGACACTTCGTAGGATAGGCTTCCAGATTCTTTGGCAAAAGGTCGACATCAGCCGATTTTCGGCCTGAAAGGCCATAAACATATCAGCCCAGGGCAACGCCCTGGGAACAGGGAGAAAAGACAGTCCTAGCCCTGTAAGGGCGACACAACAGGATGCCTCTCAGCGATTCGTGCCGCCCTTTCAGGGCTCAAGGGTAACCCTTCCTCATAACCCAGGGCGTTGCCCTGGGCTGATATGTTTGGCCCCTTCGGGGCGACCAGTGTTCAGAATCGACTTTTTACGAACGAATCTTCTTCCAGCCTGTCCAGGCATCTGTGGCGCAAGCCACAAATGCCGTTCAGTCCTGTAATCTTTTGCCAATCGCAAAGCCTCTCAAACGGAACAGGCTGGAAGCCTATTCTACATGCGCGCAGCTTTGCAGTGAACGGCAGTTTTCACCCCGCAAACAGTTCGTGCACCCATTAAAGATCTACTCGTGAAAGTCTGCCCCGTGTGCGTGTACGTTTCTTCGTCTTAATCCTCGTCTTAATCTTTGTCTTCCTAATGATCTCAGATGGTTACGGACCAGACGTCAGGACGAAGATTAGGACAGAGATTCCGGTTGCGGCCGTCAGGCTGCGATAAGAAGTGACACGCACACCGCGCAGAAGTACAGCAGCAAATTTCTCAGCACCTATCCCTGCTCGGGATCTCCATTCGGCTGGAAAGTTGGAGCCGAGACCACGCGCGCTCGGACCCGGGTCGAGAGCAGCAGGGATTCGCCCGTGCTGGTGGTCGCTTTCTGATGGATGACATCTACATGTGGAACTGCTTCCCCGGCGCCCGCACGCTCCGCACGGGCGCTCAGGATGGTGACGACTTTCTCCCTGCCCGCTTCGATGGCATCCTGGTACCCATCGAATTCGATGCGCTCTTCGGGGGTGTGTAAAACGAACCCTCCGGACCTTCGCGGCTGGATGAGACACTCCACCTCCACAAAGACGTTGCCCGCGGCTGCCCCAACCGCATTCGCCACCTCCGCATGGTCGGGAATGATAATCTCCGTATTGAGTACGGTCTGGAGTTTCGGGAAGTACGCTCCGGCCGGCGCACCCAGGGCCACAACGGGGTGACGGAGACTAATCGAGGTCACATAATCCTCACCATCGGCATCGAACATCGCATCGAGCAACTCCTCACAGGAGCGGCATCCCGGCAGTTTGCCGTTTCCATTTTGCGTGAAGCTCCGTTGGAGCAGCGACAGGAACAGTCTCCGCCGGACCCTTTCGATGATTCCGTCAGCCATCTCTCCAGGCTCTATTCCAAGCTGAAAAGCGAGAATCAGGATGCCAAGCTCTGCAGCTTCAGAATCCCACATGTCCAGCCTCCCCAGCGCATGTAGAGCATCCGTCGGTGTCACTGCGGCGACCTGAATCTGGCCGGATACCTCCAGCCGTTCCGTATCCAGAAATCTCCAGTGCGTCTTGCCTTGTGATACGGATAGCTCCTGCCTGGTCTGCGGGCGTTCACGTAGCGCATCGACGACTTGTTGCTCGGAAGGAGACAGCGGCGTGTCGCTTTCACGCTGGAGCATCAGGAACTCCGGCGGTCCCGCCTCTTCATCCTGCTCTTCTTTTTTCTTCATCGAGCGAAGAGAGCCGGTAACCTGCGGAAAACGGCTGCCAAGCCAGGAAAGGGGAACCGCGCGCCTGGGGCCAATGACAAACTCTCCCGTGCGATTGACGGCAACCCGGCTGTCGCCGCCCAGGCCAGTGGTCAAAACCGCCGCGGCGGAGACGCTTGTCTGGTGTCGGCCGACCATGGCGCCCGTTTCGTTCACTTCGGGCCGCCCTCCTCGGACCCGTGCTATGTCGGTCGTCGTTCCACCCATGTCGACAATGGACGCGTCGTCCAGGCCACAGAGCTTCTGTCCACCGATGATGCTGGCCGCCGGTCCCGAAAGGATCGTTTCGATGGGGCGCTCCATGGCCAGCGATTCGGCCAGCAGGGATCCATCACCCTTCACAATCATCAGGGGGGCTTCGATGCCTCGTCGCCCCAGGATCAGTCGAATGCTCTCGATCAGCTCGCCAATCAGCGGAAGCAGGCGCGCATTCCAGACAGCAGTATCGGCGCGCTTGATGAAACCGAGGCTGGAAGCAAGCTCGTGTCCGCAGACCACCGGCAGATCGCAAAGCTCCCGAATGATTTCTTTTACCTGAAGCTCGTGGCAGGGATTGCGCACACTGGCGTAACCTGAAACGGCAAGGGCTTCCACGTCGCCCCGTTCCAGCAGCTCAGCAACGGCCCGGTGGGCATCGGCCCCATCGAGATCCTCCAGCACCTCGCCACTGATGGAGAGCCGGCCGTTCAGCACGGACGTTGGAGCGTGCGAGATGCTGTCCTCCTCAAAACCGGGGCAGCGAAGCACGAGAAGACCGACCGTGCCGCCTACCCCCTCGACAAGTGCGTTGGTAGCAAAGGTCGTTGAGACGGCGACGTATTTCACATCCTGGAACGGCACATGATCCAGATTATCAACGGCCTCTGCTATGCCAACCGTCAGATCCGCTTTCGTTGTAAGGGCTTTACACTTGGATAGGACGCGGCCTGCGAGTGCATCGTAAAGGACGGCGTCGGTGTAAGTTCCGCCCGCGTCGATACCGAGCACGGTTGTGGTGTCTGTGTTTGGTTTCATCGATGAAGTTGAGGCACTGGATTCGCTTTTTTGGGTGTTTTGCCCACGTACGCCCGAACAAGTCCGCAAGAAATGCATCGACTGGGCGAGTCTTGCGAAGTTTTTTCTTGCCGACCGGCAATCTCTGCGAGGCAGAGGCGCATTGGCGAACCTTGGGCCAAACCGTGTGGAAGGTGAGTATTCAGCAACTCCAACGAATTGCCAGGAAAAGGCTTCAGACAAATTCAGAAAAACGAATGGCTTATAGGAAACAACGCCAATGAGCTTTTCCATCAAAGAAAATGAAGAAGACGCACGGGAGCGGCTTCGAGCGTTCTGGGAAGGCTCGAGCATGGGCCGCCCGGCTTTGCATGTGACGGCCGCGAAGCCGGAACCCGAAAACGGGCCTTGTCCTTTCGATGGGCTCAGTCTGAAAGAGAAAGACCTGCTGCCGGAGTGGCATGCCCGGCAGGCCGACCTGCAGTTGAACAACACCATCTACCTGGCCGAAGCCATGCCCGCAGCAACGATCGGGTTCGGAAGCCTCCTGGTGACCGCGGCAGCCTTGGCCGGCGCGAATTATCACTACGTGAGCAACTCCGCCTGGATTGAGGAAATCCCCGGCCTGTGGGAACGGCCCCTGCCGCAATTCGATGCCAGCCATCCTGTCGCCGGCAAATTGGAAAAGTGTGTCCGGAAAGTCGCCGAGACTGTAGGTGACCGTGGGTTTGTGAACCCGCCCGTCATGCTGGACGCCATAACCAACCTGTCACAGTTTCGCACTCCCGAACAGCTCTGCCTCGACGTGGTGGAGCGCCCTTGTGAAGTCTGCGAGTGGTGCGATGCCCTTACCAGCCTTTACATCGAGTGCCACGACCACTTCTACCGGCTCGTCTGCGAGCTTGGTTACGGGGATACCAGCGCCTGGCTCTGCGCGATGGCGGAAGGAAAATTTGAAGCCGCCCAGTGCGATTTTTCAGTCATGCTCTCCCCGGGAATGTTCGATCGCCTGATCATGCCTGACCTTCGCCGCATGACGGACAGTATGGACTTTTCCCTTTACCACCTCGACGGCGTCTGCCAACTGCGATTCCTGGACTCGCTCTGCAGTTTGCCGAAGCTCAACGGCATTCAGTGGAATCCTGAGCCCGGCGAGTGTGAGGCGATGAAATGGCTGGAGGCATTCCGCGAAATCCGAAAACGAAAGCTCTGCCTCCATATTGGATGCACGGTGGAAGAAGCCGTCATGCTCACCCGGGAGCTCGGGCCCGATGGACTGCTCCTGGTCCTGCCCCGCTTCGAGAGCAGAGAAGATGCAGAGCAGGCGATCCAAGACATTAAGAAGGCAAGCTAAATGAACTCAAGCCAGAGCATCTCTTACCAACGCAGCGTGACTGTTCGAGATGAGGTGGACGTCTTCGTGGCCGGTGGCGGGCCGGCCGGGGTCGCAGCGGCTCTCGCTGCCGCCGGACAGGGAAAGTCAGTCTACCTTGCTGAGGCCCACACCTGCCTCGGCGGTATGGGAACGGCCGGAATGGTCCCTGTATTCATGCAGTTCACTGATGGCGAGAACTTCCTCGCGGACGGCATCGGCAGACGGATTCTGGATTCGCTCAGATCGCAGGCGGGCACATTCCCCGCCGACGGTGTGGGCATTCGCGCAGAAGTGCTTAAACGTACCTACGATGGACTTCTGCAGGAAGCCGGTGTGAAGTTCACCTTCCACACGAACGTCATCGATGTCACCGTTGACAGCGGCTGGGTGAGCGAAGTCATCTGTGCCGGCAAGTCGGGGCTGTTCGCCATTCGGGCCAAAGCGTTCGTGGACGGGACGGGCGATGGGGACCTTTCTGTTCTTGCCGGCGCCACCAGTGAAAAAGGCGATGAAGCGGGTCACATGATGCCCGGCACGCTCTGCAGCCTCTGGGCCGGGATCAACTGGCAGCGGGTGCGCGGCAGCGGATTGAGCACCGGCAACAGCCGCATCGAAGAAGCTTTCAAAGACGGCGTCTTTACCCTCGAGGACCGGCACTTGCCGGGCATGTGGCGTGTCGGCGAAACAGTCGGCGGCGGGAACATCGGACACACCTTCGAGCTCGACGGCACGGATGAGCGCTCACTTACCGAGGCATATCTGTGGGGACGCAAGTCGCTGCTGGAATATGAAAAGTATTACAAGGAATATCTGAAAGGTTTCGAAGAGATGGAGCTGGTCGCCACGGGCTCACTCATGGGAGTGAGGGAGACCCGCCGGATTATGGGGGACTACGTTCTGAACATCGAGGACTTTAAAACGAAGGCCGTCTTCGAGGATGAGATTGGCCGGTACTCCTATCCGGTAGATATCCACATCGCCCGTCCGGACAAAGAAAGCTACGAGGAGTTCCACAAGGAGTTCACATCCCTCCGGCTTGGCACAGGCGAGAGCTACGGCATCCCCTACCGCATACTCACTCCGGCGGGCCTGTCGAACGTGCTGGTCGCCGGCCGATGCGTGAGCTCGGATCGGAGCCTTCAGGCATCCATTCGAGTAATGCCCGGCTGCTACATTACCGGCCAGGCCGCGGGTATGGCCACCGCCATGATGGTCGAAGGAGACGTCGATTCGCGCGGCGTGGACGTGCAGGAGCTTCAACAACGGCTCAAGGGCATCGGCGCATTCCTGCCGAATGCAAACATGGTGAAGGAAGCTCAGGGGTGAGTTGATAACCGGACCATCGCGCAACCCAAGCGGAGTTACTCATGGAAAAGTCACGAATCGCATCCATCATCATCGGCGGAATCTCCGTCGCCCTCGTTGCTTTCGCAGTATTCCTGCTGATCATAAAGCTGCTCTGGGCATGGACGGTGGTGGACCTCTTCCCAGGTGCCGTCGAACAGGGGCTGGTCGCCAGAGACATCTCGTGGCTCTCCGCAGTCAAGATAGCCATCGTGCTGGCCGTGCTCGCAAGCTTCATGAGGCGCGAGATAAAAGTGACAGTCAAGAATAGACAAGAAGAAACAGACGGTTAGCCCGCTTGCACAAACAACCCGGCTCTGATGCATGGATCGCGTGAAAGCGCTGAGAGATTTGCTTCCGCGAACGATGTTGCTCTCTAACGCTCCCACAAAAGAATCACCGTGCCGAGGGCCGATGAGAGATGCGGCTCATGTATTTTTCCGCAGCCATTCGACGGTGTCGTCCGCCTCCTTCCGGGTCTTTGCGTGGGAGGTATAAAAGACCAGTTCGGGTCTGAGCTCTCGGTGGTAGACAGGTATCTCGCTCGGCGAACAGGCGACCCATACCGCCTTCCCTGCTTCTTGAATCTTCTTCAGCAGATCCATCCACTCGATGAATGGCCTGTTCCCGGCACCGGGCACCCACTGGATGGCACCGATGGCCTCGATACCCAGAATGTCGTCGAGATGAACCAGTGCGTCCGGCCCGTCGTAGTGGTAGATGGAGTGGTCGAGGAAGGCAGCTTCCTCTTCGAGTGCGGGCAGGATGAAGCGGCGAAACATGGCCGGGCCGATCATGCAGCAGAAGTCACATTGCAGCGTCAGGACTTTGCCTTCCCCGTACGTTGGAATCCAACACATCGATCCACGGCGGGCCATGTCCCCGGCTTCGTAGATGGCATCGTAGGCCGGAGCGAAAAGGGAGCGGACGCTTTGCATGGCGCGGTCGACGAGATCCGGACAGTCCAGGAGGTCCTCGCAGAGCTGCTGCGGGCCGCGAATGGCGGATAGCGCGTCGATATTGGTATGGAGATCGAGATGGGCAACAATCATCTTGCCCACGGTCGCCTCGGCTATCCGCTTTACGAACTCGAGCATCCGTCCCCACCATTCATTCTCCGGATCGATGCTCAGCGGCAGTGCGTCTTCCCAGTTTTCTACGAACGGCACTGACCAGCTTGTGCCCCGATTGGGCGAGAGAAATTCCAGGTCCGCTCCGAGGAACGCCGAGAACTGGTCCGGGCCGAAGCTGGGACAATAATTCGGGATGGCATCTCCACCCCAGTAGGTATGGGCGTGGTACTCGACCAGGCGCTCGACGGGCTCGTCGAAGTTTCCATCGCTGCCTTCCATGTAGAAAGGTGACTGCTCGGGCCTGGGCCCATCTTTGGGTGCGGTGATATGGATGCAGGGCCGGTCGATGATTTCGTGTGCCCAGAACGCACGCCAGTATCGCTTCGCCTCCTGGAGATCGGGTTTGAATTCCAATTCCTCTGTCTGTTGCATCTGTTTCTCCTCTAACGTCTGTTCCTGCTTTCAGGGCTGGACAGGATGACAAAAATAGAGACTCTCTCAACGGGGGAAAATGAGCTCACTCAACGCTGCTGCCTGTACGACATTTCAATTTGCCGGTAAAGCTGCACTCGCTGTGGCTCGCCCGGGGCGAGCTCCGCGCTGATGCGTGCATAGTTCAGCGCTTCCTTCCATTTGCGCTGCTGGGCCAGGAGTTGGGCGAGCGAGAATGGATAGTCCGGATGCTGCGGGGCCAGCTCGTGTGCCGTCAACAGGTACTCAGCGGCCTTTTCTGTGTTGCCTTGCCGCCAGAGCGCGAGACCGCAATTGTAGTGAGCGCGCGGATGCCGTGGCATGAGGTCGGCAGCTTTCGTGAGGTGTTCGGTGGCCTCCTCCAGCCGTTGAGGATTTTCTGCCACGAGGAGTCCGAGCGAATAAAAGCCGTGGCCGATGTCCGGACGCAGGCGAACGACCTCGCGCAGCAGTTTCTCCGCCTCTTTGCTTTTGGCCTGCCGGCTGTAGAGCGTGGCCAGGTTGAAGCGTGAAGGCACGAAGAGCTCGTCGATGTCGAGGGACAGCTTGTAGGCTTCGACCGCCTTGTCCATCTGTTCCAGTCCCTCGTATTCGATGGCCATGGCGAGGTGAGTTTCCGGGCGATCCAGATGCGCCTGGAATCGTGCCTGCAGTTCTTCCCATGCCCGCTGAAAGTCGTTCCGGCTTTCTTCGGTCAGTCCCCTCGAAATGCTCGTAAGAATCCTGGCCGCTTCAGTGCGAACGGATGCGATCGGATCGCGTAACAGCGGCAGCATGTACTTCTTCTCGCTGGAGAGCCGGCCCTCGCTGAGCTTGGCCAGGGCAGCGATGCGTACCATCGGTTCCAGATCCGCGAGCGATTCCCGCGCGAGCTTTCGGCCCTCGGCGCCCGGGTAGCGTCGCAGCAACAGAAGAGAGCTGGCGCGCACGAATGTACTCGCATCTTTGTCTCTCACGATGCCAATGAGGTCCTCCTCAGTGTCCGGTTTATTGTTCCTGGCCGCGGCAATGGTCTCAGCGAAAAAGTGGTCTTTGGGTCGCTCCGGGCCGAACCACTTCTCGACCCAGTCTGCGGCCCAGCGGGAGGACTCATCTGTATGGCATCTATTACAGGCGTTGGGCGTGCCGAGCTTTACGCTCAGGTCGGGCCGCGGCACGCGCAGGCTGTGATCGCGGCGGGGGTCTACGACCATGTAGGTTTTCTCAGGCATGTGACACTCAACGCAGAGCCTGCCCTTCCCCGGCGGATGGTGGTGATGTTCTGGCGCATCGTAAACCTTGAGGTTTTCCGGCTTCGGCGCGTGGCATCGAGTACACAGGACGTTGCCTTCAGCGTGCAGGCGAGCGGTATGCGCGTTGTGACAATCCGTGCAGCGGACCCCGTTGTGATACATCTTGCTCTGAATGAACGAACCGTAAACGTAGACCTCGTCATCGATCTGCCCATCCACGTGATAGACCGGCTGTCCGGCTTCCGGGGCCCACGGTTCGAGGAGTTCGACAAGGTGATGATTGTAGAAACTCGCGCCGGGCTGATGGCCCGGAAACGTGATGGTCTTTCGTGAATGGCATTTGGCGCACGTCTCGATCTGCCTGCGGGGCTCGCGTTTGAGCTCTGCCATCGCATAGCCTTCGGGTGTCTCCCAGTTCGGTGATTTCTGGTTCGCCAGCTCGACGTGCCTTCCGCCCGGGCCGTGACAGGCTTCGCACGAGACGTTTATTTCGGAAAACGTGGTCGAAAATCGACGCGTCTTCAGATCAAATCTCTTCTCCACATTTGTAGAGTGACACTCCGCGCACATGTGATCCCAGTTCTGCATGGAGCGCGTCCAGTGCAATGGATCATCCGGCGCAATCTTTTCGTGCGCATAGATGTGAAACCACTCCTTCTTTTCTGTATCCCAGCAGAGGGGTAAGACCTGCAGGCGGCCATCGGGGAACTCGACCAGGTATTGCTGCAGAGGTTCCCAGCCGAAGGTGTATTTGACCTTGAAGGTCTCCATCTCCCCCTGCTGGTTTTCGGTGGTGACCAGGTAGTCGTTTCCCTTTCGAATCATCTTCGAGGTCACGCCGTAAAACGTCGCCTCCATGTCATTGAAATCGCCGCGCACGTTTTCGGCCGTCGGCTCCAGCATGGCCCGTTCGTGGTGCGAGCCGAGCCAATCCTTTTCCTGCTGAGCGTGACACTCCACGCACTTCTGTCGTCCGACGTACTCCGCTCTATATGGAAAGGTGGCCTCACGAACGACCGTCTTTCCTGAGGATGCCAGCCAGAGGGCGACTGCGGCAAGCAGAAGGGCAATGACAACGATTGGTAGCTTCTTCACGGAAGGCCCGGGTTAAAGATGTATCTGAAACTTCTGCGCGCCCATCGTAGCTGCAAGCTGACGGCTTGCAGTCCACAAGCTGGCGCCAACCAGTGTTCGCAGGCTGCCAGATTCGTTCGTAAGAAGTCCTTTTCTTTGGACTTCGTGTGTGAAAATCTGGATTAAGGAACCCTCACATTTCGCAGATCGTTTTGTGGTGCGCCCTTCAGCGTGTTTCCGGCAGCGACAGAACACGCTAAAGCTTGCATTATAAAACGCCCATTGGGCTTCTTACGAAGGATTCTGCCAGCCTGTGAGCCAAGCAGACAATATGAGCTCACAGGCTGGTGGCAGCCCGCGGCTACGGCCCTGGATGTGGATACACCACGCCACGGAATCGGCCTGCCCCCGGTCGGAGCGTACCGTGTCAGTCAGGAATGCCAGGATCGACGCAGACATTCTGGGGTGTGGGCAAGTTCCGGCCGTTGGAGCCCCGGTACTCTGTGTTGGCTCGGACATCCTTTTGGATGCATCCCTCTGCTTCGGCGCGCGCTGTCTTAGCTGCAAAATGCTCGTCCGCCTCGCCGGGGTTCAGGTACCACTCGCTGTCCGCGACCTGCCGGGATACTCCTGGGTGCTCGGCAGCCACGTCGAACTGGCTCGCTACGTCGACCTCGGTGTCATAGAGTTCCAGCGGCTCAGAGGGATGCCTTGTGCCTCCTGTTCGTCCATGCGTCCTTCAAGAAGAGGGGCGAAGCTCAGGCCGTCGGTCTTGGTGACCTCATTCACCGAAGTCAGGCCAGGTTGGAGATTGCCTGCCGAAAGCTAACGCTTCAACGTCTCTGTGGACTGCTTAAGCTTCCCTTCATCCATGACCCCGAAAACGTCGGGGGATCTGCCGCCGATGGAGACGCCCTTGAAGGACAGACGTTTGCCTCCGAACCGCAGAACTTCGGTCATTCCCTTCTCTGTGTCGTGCGCGGCGATGGCCAGATGAGCGTCGGATTCGAGCCCGTTCGATGACCCGCCGCCGACCAGAACGGTCCAGGTGACGGGCCCTGACTTTCCGACGTACGCGCTCTTCTCTTCGCGCAGCAACAGCTTAGTAGCGAATGCGGTCAGCAGGACCTGCGGCTTCTCTGCATTCTGGGTGATCTTCAGGTGCCGTTGGGGGAGGGCGAACAGACCATAGCGGTAATAAGTGTCCGTCATGGCAATGGTCGCCTTCACGTCCGGGCGGAGGAACGCGATCTCACAGCTTACCTCCTCCTTCTTCACGAAGTGCTCCTCGTAGGTGCCCCCCTTGCTGCCGCGGGGGCGCGGCAAGCGTTTGTAGCCGAACGCTGTGTAACGCGACGCGGGCTCCATCGGTTCCGGGAAGGGCGTGTGGAAACGCCATTCTGCTTTGCCGGGTCCGTCTGTCTCGATTCGGTCGAACACGAGGAAATGGTCCGGCTTCAGACGGATGAGGCAGCGGGAGACGGCCTTGGCCCTGGCCTCAGGAGGATAGGCGTTGGTCAGATCGGCGCGGGTCGCGGCCATCAGAGAGCCGTCCGCGAAGAACTCGACGGTCGAGATCTGTTCCGGTTCTAGTTTGGGGTGCCATACCTGTCCGCCGCCCCACTGATCCGTGTCGTTGATGAGGATGCAGTTGTTGTTGCCCGCGCCCTTCCGATAGGTCCGAGTGGCCCCCGTTTCGAGGACGATGTTATCCAGGCCCTTACTCAGGACGAAGGAGCCGTGGTTGACCCGGCAGTGAGCCCAGTTGTATCGCTTCGCGATCTTTGCGCTCTTTCCGAAAACGGTGCCTGCCCACAACCTCGCACGCCAGGCATCGTCGCCCCAGTCGGATCGCATGTAGACTTGATCCACGTCATCGAAGTGCCAGTCGGTGGGCGTTATCTCCGCGGTGATGCCCGCGGGGATGGGGACGTTGGGGTTCGCGGACTTTTTCTTCCCCTTCTTCCTCACGAATCGCAGATGCTCAGGCTTGCGGTCCGGGTCTATGGGGAATCGGTTGGTGTTGTGCAGCGCGTACCGCCATTCGTTCTGGAAGAAAGGCTCGTCCTTCGTGATGTCGAGCCCCGTGCTGTACTTGATGAAGGCCATGGGCGCCTGGAAGTAGCGGAGACCGTAGGAACGGCTCTCATTCATGAACTCCACGCCACCATCTTTGCCGAGCAGTTCCACGCGCTTGCGGCAGGTCATGATCCCCCAACGCAGCCACTTCAGGCCCTCGGGTCGGTCCCAGGCCATGCCGGCATAGAGCAGGCCAATGATCGTGCAAGAGCTGTGGTTCTGCGCGTATCCGGTGGGATGGTAGTTCCGCTGCAAGACGAAGAAGTTGTAATACTGGTTGAAGCGATGGTGGTAAATGCGATCCCACTCCTTCCGAGCCTCGGGGCTGAGATGGTTCACGTGGGCATCGTATTCGCGTCCACAACCGACCGCGTGTTTACCGGAATCCATATCGTTCTCAGAGGCCATCGACTCCGCGTCATCGCTGTATTCCCAAAGCTTGCCGCGTTCGGTGTCAACGTGGATCAGCATCCGCTCCACGTCCTTGATGCCGAGGTTCTCTTTCTTCACTGGTCTGGCGTTCTCCAGCCGCGGGTGTTTGCCCTTCAGTTCCGGGCGCAGTGCTATGTCAGGGATCATGCGTACGCGCTCGTCAATGCCGATAGCGATGGAGTCAATGTGGTGGGGGCGCAGTGGGTTGATGCTGTATTCGATCTCCGGCTTGGTCTTCCTTCTGCTGGGGAGGCGCCAACGAGTGTGGTGCGGGAAGTCCTCGAGCGAGACGCGTATCGTGTGTTTGCCGGGCGTCCCGATGTCGAGTGCAAAGCTGGCATATACCCGGCCGGCTGCCTGATCCGCCAGACTGGGCAGATCGAACCAGGAGGTGTACACGTGCTGGCCGTCCAGTCCGATACGGGCCGTCGGCACTTTCCACTTGCTGTTGTGGGTCTCCCAGGGGCCGGTATGGGTCAGGGCCTTTTCCGGGTCGGCCAGGAGCTTGGCAAACCTGCGGGTCCAGATGGAGTCGGGGTTGGGGTACGCGCAATGGCCCCACACGGTATAGGTCCGACTCATGTCGAACTGATCGTCGAACGTGGTCAGATCGAAACGCCAGATGTTGGCCTCGGGAAACTCACCGGTAATCAGCAGCGCACGACCTTCGCTGGACATGTGAAAGCCACCGACGCGGTCCACGAACTTCACAGGCTTGCCTGGCCCGGCCGTGTTGAGGAGGTCAGAAATGGGCACCACATCGTCCTGAGTCAGCCACCAGGCTGCACGTGTTGGCCCGAAATCTTCGGCGGATAGCAGGCTGACGCCTGCCAGAGAACACAGGAACGTAAGTGTCAGTGTCCGGGCGCGGTCTGTAGTCATGGGATGGTCTCGATTGTCCATGGTTACCATCGCCAATGCCTTGGCTGGTCAGCAGAGCAGGGCGAGGCTGGAGGCACATTAGATGCTCCCCTGTTTATCGACAAGGGACCGAAAATACCTACCCCAAGGCTCAGCGACAGCAGAAGGCTCTCAGCTATTGGGGCTAATGGGATAGCCGTTACGACATTGAGGCCCTGCAGACCACTCCGGACATCCGGCACGCCTGGAAAGTCGAGCCGGATGCGGAGAAGATGCTGTGTCCTGGTGATTCAAGCTGGGAATGGGGGAAGCTGCGTCAGACCCCGAGACCGTACCTGGGCTTCAACATCCGAACCATCCCCTGGGCTCCTTCGAAGGAAGGGAGCCTGCTTCGGGCCGTATCAGCCGAATCTGGCGATAGAATGTCCGCGTTGAAGCTCGACTCCCCGCCGATCTTCAACGGATAGCCGCGACCGAGGGGCGACTCTTCATCACGTGCGAGAATGGGAGCCTCGTCTGTAATGCGGGCCCGGAGCAGTTCAATACTCACCGACAGGTCTCTACGATGTCGTTCTACTCAACATTCGCGGATTACTACGAATCCGTTTTTCCCTTCAAACAGGCCACGTTCGATTTCCTGGAGAGTCATCTACGAGGCGATAACCCAAGAATCCTGGACGTGGGCTGTGGCACGGGGCTCTATACCGCCAGGTTTGCCGAGGCCGGCGTGGATGCGACTGGCATCGATCTTGATACCGAGATGATCAGATACGCGGAGATGCATTACAGGAATGCCTCCTTTTTTCGAATGAACATGACCGAAGCCGGGACACTGGATGGGGGGGTCAGTCTTGCTTATTCCATCGGCAATGTGGTCTCGCATCTCTCAAGGGATCAGCTTTCCGGTTTCCTTGACAGCCTGTCCGAGGTTCTTTTGGCGGGAGGGCACTGGGTCTTCCAGATTGTTAACTGGGATTTCATTATGAAGCAGGCCGAATACGAGTTTCCTGTGAAGAGCATTGACGGGGGAAAGATGGAATTCTTCCGCGAGTACACTCACATTTCTGATACGACCGTAACCTTCAAGACGACTCTGCGGTCGGACGACAAAGTAGTCTTTGATGAAGAATCTGTTCTTCATCCCATCACCTCCGAGGATTACATTTCACTTCATCACAACGCGGGTTACAGGCTTACAAGTCATTACTGCGATTATAATCTGACCGCCTATGAGCCCGATTTCGACAAGGCAAATATCATGGTGTTTCAGAAGGAGTAGCTGTCTGACGTCACCCGTCCGTATGGAATGTTCACATGTGTACCTTGACCGTGGGAGGAAAGTCTTTTGAAAGCGTTTCGGATGATAGCCATTCTGCTGCCAGCTCTGCATTGCACATTCTGTGAGATTCCCAAAGTCCAGAGGATTGATATTCATGTGGATGGCTCGCGGCCTCTGGCAGGGGAGCGGAGCCGATTTGCTGCCGGTCCTGATGGCGCTCTGTTCTTCACTTACACCCTTGCCGCTGGAAGCCCTGCCTGTATTCCGCTTGGCAGAATCTCACCGGACGGAAGAATCGATCTGGCAGGGATCACCAGTGTAGGCACCTGGAATGTGGAAGGTTGGGGTGTCCACGGTTGGCCTTTCGACCTGGCCTTTGATGGAAAGGGGGAACTGCATGTTGCCACTCGTCATCGCGGGCAGCCCTATGGAGTGGACTACTGGTATCAGAAGAACGGACGGTGGCGTCTTGAACCGTTTGGCCAGAATGTGAGCTTTGGCGGCAACTGCATGGCAGTTGGAATTCTACCTGGCAACAGGCCAGTCGTTGCGAGTCTCCAGAAGAATCGTTCAAGGCTTTCAGTCTGGACGCGGCAAAAGCCAGGACGGTGGCAGTCGGCCAATCCAAAAGAACTGAGCGGGATTTCTGGCGGAGATTTCGACATGATGGTTCTGCCTGACGGTCAGGCGCTCATCGTATTCTGCTCGGGCAAGGGTGGCCCGTCCGCCGTTTCCGGCAAACCAGGCGGAGCGTGGCAGCGAAGCCAGATAGATGACGTGGGGCAGAGCATGATGGTAGCGGGCATAGTTGACAGGGAGGCCAAGCTTCACGTCGTGTATGCGGCAGGGCAAAACAGAAAGAATCTCAGGCAGCTTCGCTATGCGGAAAGAGAGAGGAGCGGTCGATGGATATGCCGAGTTCTGGCTACCACAGAGAAGGGCAGACATGTCGGGCGGACAGACATCGCCGCCGCCGGCGGCACCGTGGCAATTGCCTGGGAAAAGGGACTGGGCGACAGCTTTCGAGGCAAAGACTATGGTGGCCGCACAGGCAGCGCGATGCTGACGGTTGTGCGTGAGAAAGCACCAGTCCAAACATGGGAGTTGGTTTCTGAGAACGCGGGTCGCCCAAGCGTTGCTCTTTCTGCGGATGGAGGAACCGTCTATCTCGGCATTTATACTGGCAATGCAGACGGAGACGATTTTTATATTCTGGCGCACAGTCTGGAAGGAAAGACACTTCCCAAGTTTCAGGCACCGCAGAAAGCACCGATCGATGTCTTTGTCGATGCGTGCCGGAACGACATTTACTCCGGCAATTCAGAAGCAATTCTCCGTGGCCTCAGAAAGATCGATATGGGCAAATTGGGATCAGAGGAAAGAGTCGCGCTCATTCGAGACAACCTTGCCTCCAGTGATTTTCGTCAACGGGCTTTTGCGGCCAGAGAACTGGCACGCTCGACGGACGCCCTGACGCGCCTGCCCGACCTCCCGAAAAAGATCATCGAAGACCCGCATCCAACAGTAGGTCTGTTTTTCTACGCAAACCTGTCCGATTCGGAGCAGACACCAAATTATTTAATCGCTGTCTTTGGAAGAGCTTTATCAAGCAGGACAGCGATGAATCGCCTCGGCAGCGCTGCGGCTTTATCAGAACTCAAATCTCATTGGGGGAAGCACGACTTGACCGCATCCCTGCAGGTCCTCGCAGACGATCTGAAGAGTGCAGATCGGACCCGGTCTGGCTCTGCCTCGATAGCTTTGATCCTTCTGAAAGATCACCCGCAGGTATTGCCCCTGGTCAGGGAAGGCCTCGAATCAGAAAACCTGACTGCGCGAGTCAGTTCCGCCAAAATCATGTTCCGTGTCGGCGAACCACTCGATCTGAATGCTCTGTCCAACGTCTTCCAAAGGGGGAATGAGTCCGATCAACTCGGCTTCTGCGGAATCCTCAGTCGGCAGAGGACCGCGCAGGCAGCTCAACTCCTGGGGGAAGCTCTGGCCAGCCGATTCGCAACCGTTCGCAATGCCGGCGTCTTTGGCCTTCGATCCGCTGGATTTGTCGCTGTGCCTCGGCCCGTCGCCAAGCATCCCAACGGGATCGATCTGTTCGCCCTCAGACTGAAGGAAAGCCTATCCGCAGATGAAGCCGATGTGCGAAAGAAAGCCATCGAGATCCTCACCAGGGGGCTAAAACATGACGACGCGAACGTTCGACAGAAGGCATGTGATGCCCTCAATCGGATTGGCGCAAAAGGGTCTGTCCCAAACATCAGGCTGTTGAAGGAAGATCCAGATCCCGGCGTACGAAATTCTGCCGGCCTGGCAGCGTCCATCCTCGGTGGCGAAACCTCTGATAAGTACCTGATCAGATTACAGGACTGGTATGAACGGGCGCCTGATCGTGACACATACGCCCTGAATGAGGTCTCTCGGCTTCCAACCAGTCAACAGAACGGTGTTTTGCAGGTTGGTGAGCAGAAGCAGTTGTTCATTGATGACTTCGTCATTGAAGGCAAAGAGAATCTCACGCGGGAATTGCACCAATTCAAGAAGCATCCAAGGAACCCTGTATTCCAGGCGCAGGTGCCTTGGGAAGAGGGCTGGGCGGATCCGTTCATGAGCACCGTGCTTTACGACTCCGAGCACCGATGTTTCAAGCTTTGGTACCGCTGCGGTCCGAGGCACTCACTGGCAGGCTTTGCCGTGTCTCGAGATGGCGTTCAGTGGCAGCGTCCGGATGTAGCGCAATCGAAATGGCAGGACCTGGAGCATCACAATCTACTCGGATATGAAGGGAAGATCGTCATTCATCAGTATCCCGGAAGAAACATGGTCCATCGCCCGAAAATCAAGGATCCCTCGAAGCGTTATAGCTCCATGGGCTATCGGCATGATAAAAAATACGTCGTGTCTTTTTCTGCTGATGGTGTGCAATGGTCCCTTCCCGAGGCCGTCCGGAGAGGCCATGGGGACGTGCTTTCTATCCTGTGGGACGAGGCGCAGCAGCGGTATCTGTTCTTCCCCAAATACATGCGGAAAAACGATGATTTCACAAGGAGGTCGTTTGCTGCTGCCGTTCTGAAGGATTTCAGTGACCCATTTGTTGCACGATTCCCATTCCTGAATGACATGGGTGACGATGGGCTTGTCGCGGACGGTATCTCCAGGTCGATCTGGAATATGCTGCCGGGAACGCTGAATCTGAAACAGATGCACACGGAAACTTATTCGGTGACGGCCATTCCCTATGAAGGTGTGGTGATTGCTCTCTATGACTTATGGACGGTCTGGGGGAACCGGGAAGGCTCCCTTGACATGCCCATGAAGGTGAGCCGAGACATGGAGACCTGGGAAGACGTGGAATTCCCCAGACGAGCGCTTGAAGTAGGCCGGTTCGGCGAATGGGATGCCGGCATGGTCTACGGGGGAAACACGATGCTTGTTATCAATGACGAAATCCGGCTTTACTATCTTGGAGCAAATCGGGGGCATTCGACTGCCGAGTTGCCGTTGACGAAGCCCTGGCACGCCCTGGGAATGGGCCTGGCCACGCTGCGCCTCGATGGTTTCGTCTCTCTTAGAGCAGATGAAAAGGAAGGAGTCATCACCACGAAGCCGCTGAAATTCGAAGGCAGTGTGATGATTGTTAACGCTGCATGTGTGAATGGTGAGCTAAAGGCCGAGCTGCTGAACGAAAAGAATCAGCCCATCCCAGGATTTACCCAAAACGACTGCGATCCCTTCCAAGGAGACGAGCTGAGGCGTGTCATGTCCTGGAACGGGAGCAGGGACTTGAGCGCCCATGCCGGGAAAGAGATCCGTGTCCGGTTCTACCTGAAGAAAGGCGATCTTTACGCCTTCAGGTTTCGGCAATGACAGGTCTCCGGACCTCTGTGCCACGGCCTGTTCCGCGGCCCGCGTAGGTCTCCAGATCGCGGCCCGCGTAGCACAGGTCTCCAGACCTGTGGGCCTTACAGGCTTCTCACAACTCTGGAGAGTTGTGCTACGGCCCGCTCCGCGGCCCTTACACCGCATTTCAGCCCGGGTGGATCACTCCCACTTGTCTGGCCAGCCAAAGTGATCGTTGATGTCCTCAATGTGGGCCATTGGCGCGTTCGGCTCGATGTGGAGCAAGGCGTCCAGCACCTCCGTCGCCTGGTCGTATGATCGCGTCTGATGGCTCTCGAGGATACTGAAAAGCATCATCGAGAGGTCCCCCGTCAGCAGCGCTTCCAGGGTCCGCTCCATTCTCAACCAGTCCGGGTAGATGCACTCCAACATGATCTTGTTCGGGAGTGGCTGGACACGCAGCGGCTGAATGCCCTTCTTATTGACGATGGCCGGCAGCTCGACCACCACGTCGTCCGGGATACCCGGGAGGGCTCCGTTGTTGGGGACGTTCACCTGGAACTGCCCCTCGTTGTCGTTCACCAAGCCGTCGATGATGGGCACGTGCTGTTCCGAAGTCATCTTGTCCCCGAAGAGATCAATCGGGCGGACCTTTTCATCGTACGCAGCTTCCTTCATTTGCTCGAACTTTTTCTCCTTGCCCTCGAGAACGCGGTCACGGCCGGCGGGGGTGTCATTCCCTCCCTTGCCACCGTACCATCGCTGCCGGGTCTCGAGGTCCGTGTGATACCACCAGCCGCCGCGACGTGGTGTGTCGCCAACGGGCATCAGGCCGTACATTCGGTACTGGTGAATGGCGGACAACGACATCTGTGCGGAAATCTCGCCTGCCTTCTGCTTCTCCTCCCAGTATTTCTCGCTCTCGTTCTCGATCCACGCTTCCAGAATCGGGTAGGCGTCCTCGCCATCGTGGTAGAAGTGCGTGAGCCAGACATTGTGGTTGAGCCCCGGCGCCTGCCAGGTGACCTTCTCCGGATCGAGCCCGATGGTTCTGGCGATTTCCCGATACCCGTAGTGACCGTGACACAGCCCGCAGACCTTGATGCCGGTCTCGCGGCTCATCAGCGTGCTGCCGTCGAAGACCGGATTGCCCGCCAGCAGCACCCAGGCGTCGGGGCATATTTCTTCCATATCGTGGGCCACCTCGAGCATCATCTGAAGGTTGTGGTATTCGGGCATTCCGGTGCGCCCGTAAAAGTAGCCGTGCCGGGCGGTAAGCTCTCGCCGGCGCTTCATGAAGTGTTCGTTGTGGGTGATCGTGGCCGTGTTGATGACGAAGTCCGCGCCCTGCAGCGACTCCTGACGATCCAGGGTCCGCTCGAACGTCAGGTCTGCCCCGAGGTCCTCGGCATAGCGGTTTGCCAGACGACAGACGACGTCAAGGCTTTCCTCGTTGATATCCATGAAGCAGACCTTGGTGCCCTTCAGACCCGCCGTCAGGCAAAGGTCCTTAACCAGCCCAAGGGAGAAGACAACGCTTCCTGCCCCGATGATGGTCACTTGAGTCGGCATACTGAACCTCCTGCGCTCTGATGTAGGTGTCCGTCCGGAAGACTTCGCTCGTGCTGCCATGATAGGATTACCAGTAATCGCATCGAACACAATCAACGGGAAAAGGATGGGACTCCCCCCTCATGGATGGCGCCTCACTTCTCCGCGTAGATAACGACAGGTCCCAGGAGGCCGCCCGTACCGATCTCATTTATCCACCCGAAATTCCGGTTACAGAGCATCGTGATCTGGTTCTCAGCGTTGGCCTTTACTGCGGAAGTGATGTCGAACGAAGCGGGGTACGCGTAGCCCCGGAATTGCTCCGCGGCCTCGCCTTTCTGATTGACGTAGGAGATGTGCTTGCCGTTGAGAAAGAGCTTGCACGTGCTGTCCACGCCACCGATCCAGAGGAAGACCTTCTTGCCGGCTGGAACGGCGGGTACCTTAGCCTTCGCCCGATACCAGGCGTCTCCGAAGTAGCCGAACATGTCGATAGCTGACCAGGTCTGGACGCAGGGGTCCTGTTCCTTCCAGTCCTTGTCGTCGAAATCGGCCTTGCTCCAGCCTTCCTCTTTGCCCTTCTGATCCGGGTCCGGTTTGAGCCTCCACTTCCGCATGGGCCTGACCAGGATCTTGAAATCCCTGGCGACACGCGTCGCGTCCTTGTAGATGAGGCGGCTGAGCCGATTGAAGTATCGGGCCCCATAGAAGCTGAAGGCGCTCTCTTTACTGTATTCCTGCTCGAGGGATTTCCAGGTGCCCATCCACTGCTCCCCCTGCATCTGGAGGTAGGTCCATTGGCCTGCGTGGTAGGTCCGGAGCATCTTCATATAGAGCTCGAACTGGGTGAACGAATCGTCAGCGAGTTTGATACGCCGATACTCGAGGACTGTCTTGGCCGTCGCGAGGGCCTCATCCAACGCGGCTCGACCGGCCTTCATGACCTCCGGAGTGAAGCGACGCCCGTGCCCGAACTGGGCCCCGGCGTGCTCCGGGGTGTTCTTCCAGGCATCGTCCATGGTGTACCAGTATCTGCGCATCGGCTCGACCACGGACCCATAGAAACGCGTGAAGAACTCGTCCAGGATCTCCTCTGGCTTGCTCTCCGGATACCACGACATCCTGACTCCCAGATACAGGCCAGGCAGGGATGACGCGAAGGTCGGCATGGTCTCCGTCTTGAACAGCTTCATGTGGTTCTCATAGTAGATTGGCAGATCGCCGCTCCACTTGCTGATCAGGGGAAATGGGCAGGAGACTTCGGCGAGGTTGTAGGCGTAGTCATCGATCGCCATCCTCTGGCTCACCTTCCCCCAACCCTCGACGATGCCTTTCAGCCGCGTGCGAGAACGACACGTCGGATCGGTCATGGAATGCGCGCGGCAGTAGAGGATCGGCGCGATCATAAAGATTAGATTCGGATGGGGTTTCTCGCGGGTCGGCGCTCGAGTGTACTGTTCGTAGGCAAGGGCCGGGAGAATCACGTTCGGGTGCTTGGCGGTCACCCGCTCGGCAATCTGATTGCAGAAGTGGATATACCGGTCCGTAATGGACATCTGTCCCGGGCCTGGATCCCAGTCGCCGGTATCCAGTGCCTTGCACTTCTTGCACTGGCAGAAGGTCATGCCGTCGTGCGGCGACAGGCTAATGCTCGAGATGTACTTCTCGTCGAGTTTCTTGATGATCGCGTCGGCGACGGCTTTGGCGACCTCCGGATTCCCCCAGCAGATGCGGCCGTGCGCCGGCGAGCGTTTGCCACTGAACTCCGCGTTCCAGTCCGGATGCTGTTCGCGCTGTTCCTTTGTGATGTAGCCTTCCAGCGCGTGGGCCGAGTTGAAGAGGATGCCGCCGAGCCGGTTGCGCCGTTTGTACGCCACACTCGCGTACCAGATGTTCCGGTAGATGGTGGGCGGAGCTTTAGAGATATCCATTTCAGGGAGGGAGATGTTCACTGAGGTCGGTATCTCTTCGCCCATCTCGCCAGGCAGGTACCACCGGCAGCCCAGCCGGTGCAGTACCTCATAGACCGCGTCGCTGGTCGCTACGTCGCTTTCACCGATGAGGGCGATGGCCCTCTTGGATACCACGACCCGAATAGCCTGCTTGAATGGAGATTTCACTTCTGGCGCGCCGAACCGTTTCTCGCCAAGCTCGCCGATGAGGATAGGCAGGCTCTTCGGCTTCGCCGGTGGCGCTCCTGCCACGATCTCGATCGTCGCGCCGGACATCTTGCCGAGGTAGAGTGCGAGGTCCTCCACTGCTGCTCGGAGTTGAGCTCGTTCGGGTTTACTTTTCGTCTCCCCAGCGGGAGCTTCGGCCCCGAGTGTGTGGTAGATGGTCGCCCGCGCTTTCCCTTTCTTTACCAGCACGATGTCCCTGGCATCGGGGTTGGCATCGGAGAAGAAGGCTGGCCGGATTGCACGGTAAGGCTGTTCTGTGAACCATGGGACGCAATCAACGAGTATTCAGTCATCCTTCGCATCGATCAGCGGCGCGTGAGCTACCAGAAGACGTTGGTCGACGTGGCAGAATGGTGGCAGGAGGTCGACAACTGCAAGCCGGCCTATATTCCTGATGATGCGCGCCAGCCATTCTATTCGTCCTGGTACAGCTATCACGGCCAGATGACGCAGGACGTTATCGAGAAGGAAGCGGAGGTCGCGGCGGAGCTCGGCATGAAAGGCATTCTCGTTGATGCCGGTTGGGGCGGGTATGAAGGAGTCAATACAGACAAATTCCCCGACCTCGCCGGGATGGTTCAGAAGGTGCACGACCTGGGTATGAAGATCCTGCTTTGGACGTCTCCCTCGATCGTCGTGGACTCGCTCAAAGACAGATCGCTGGTCGTCGGCAAGGCGGGCAAGCGGCGGATGGACTTCAGGTATCCGGAGACGCGCGCGCACGCGGTCAACTTCTACCGCGACATCATGACCAAGTATGATGTGGACGGTTTCAAGATCGACTTCATCGGATCGCTTGGGAGAGTGCCGGAAGATGAACCGGAGAATGACGAGCGTGACTGCAAGTCGCTTCCCGAGGGCGCAGACCGGATGCTGGGCGAGGCGGCGGCCGCGATGAGGACGATCAATCCGGAGGCCATGATCGAGTTCCGACAGCGCTACAATGGGCCGCACATGCTCAAGCATGCGACCATGATGCGAGCGATCGATTGTGGCTACTGTTATGCGGACAATCGTCAGCGGGTACTCGACATCCGTCTGACGGCCGGCAAGACGCCGGCGCACGCAGACATGATTGCGTGGAGTCCGGAGGAACCGGTCGAGAGTGCAGCAATGCACTTGATACACACACTTTTCTCTGTGCCCCAGATCTCGGTCAGGCTCCATGACATCGCGGCGGATCACAGAGCAGTCATTCGCACGTATCTCAAGTTCTGGTCAGAACATCGTGACGTGATTCTGGACGGTGAACTGACTGCGACCGCTCCGCAAGACTCATTTCCGCTGGTGCTGGCCGAGACAAGCGCCAAGTTGTTGGTTGCGTTCTATGGTGATGCAGTCGCACGCATTTCGGAAAAAGTACCGGATACAATCCTGCTCGTGAACGGCACATACAATGAGAGTGTGGTACTCAACTGCGCAGGGGGTCTCGGTAAGTACCATCTGCGAACGACCACCTGCACGGGTAAAGACGCAGGTGAACAGGAAGCCACGCTGAGCGCGGGCGCCCATGCCGTGCCCATTCCAGTCAGTGGTTACGGTCTGTTGGAAAAGGCGTAGGCTGTTTCCGGGATCCACACGAGAAGCCAGGCATAATCGGGATCTCCCGAGTGTCCGCCCGCACGGGGTAAAGCTTGCTAAAGCCGCCGTCACCCCACCGGGGTTAGCTGTGACTATGCTACTCCTCCCCGGGTTGAAACCCGGGGCTACTCGCCTAAGTCCCTTCGGGGCTCTTGGCCCGACACAACATGTAGTCCTTACCTGGGTCAAGTGCATACCCCGATTCCGACAGTACATTGCCGCCTTCCCGGCGTACACGGTCCTCCTCGGCGGAGGTGCAGCAGAAGAGAACAGGAAACTCAGAGCGGCCCAGGGGAGGATGTGCAGAAATCCGTGCTAATCCTTCCGGCGCTTTACGAAATGCATGACAATCAGAACGATGCCAAAAAGCAAGAGTAATCCGCCCGCGCAGGCAACCCCCAACTGCGTCGCCTTCTCCTGCGCTCGACGCATTTTCCCTGATTGGATCATGAGCACGGCCGCCATATTGGAGAACATGGCACCAAAGATAAAACAGCACCCCCACTGCCACAGAGGCATCTTCTTCATGCGTTCGATTATCGAGTCTTGACGTTCTGACATGTCTGAATTTCCATTCGGATCGGGCCTGAAATCTGCCGTAGTAGCATGACCTTTCAGGTTAGACCTTCCGCACGTTCCTGCAACGTGCTGAGCTGAGGTGGAAATCTTGTCTTCTGGTGGCACTGATGACCTCTCCCCTGTCCGGGAGCTGACCGCGAGCAGCAGTCTCTACATTCAGGTTCTCCATCCCAGTCCGAACGCGGCCACATGCTCGGACATCACTCCTTGAATCTGAGCCAGCCGAAAGCGGATGAGTCCTTTCCGCCGCAGATTCCGGGCGTCCACTCGAGCCAACCCCGGAAACCTTCACCATCATTATCGTTGACTGTGATGGACCAGGTCACGGGGCCCGGAAGGAGGGCAGGTCTCACTCCGAGATCGCTCCACAGCACTGCCGCTTCGTAGCGGGAGATATTTCCCTTGCGCACGATGGCCAACTTGCCGGTATCAAGGGCGCGCCTTCCGGGCGTCCACTGGAAGAGCATCGGGCCAGCGGGTGCAAGGGTGAGGCCCACCTCGAACTCGGTGCCGTCGAAGCCGTGCGATCTTCCTGGGGGCCCGGCGCGGAAGGCGAGTTGAATACAGTCCCCGCTCCAGCATTGGAACCCGCTCTCTTTCTGGTGGTGCTTATTGTCCGTGACCTCCGCGGCCAGGTAGAAGTGGTCTTTGTCCCAGGCCATTCTGATTTTCGCTGAACAATCAGACGGGCCCCCGTGTTGTTTGATCTTAACGCTGTCGGCGTCGACTCCCAGTTCGAAGGCGCGCAGATTTGCCCACTCATCGAGTTTGCCGTCGATGGCGGGCGGCTCGAGGAGCCGGATGCAGTCGATGGATGGACGGGCTTTGAGCACTGTCACGCGGGTGGTAACGGTATGCTCGATGAAACGCAGTGTAAGCTGACCGATCTTCTGCGTGGCCGTGGGTGGCGGGGCGCACTTGAGCAGGAAATCGTATCGGCCGCCTGGCGGAAGTTTGTCCACCGCGAGACGCGAGCCTGGTTCAACCTTCCATCCGGGGGGCGTTGCCAGTTCGAGCGCGCCACGACGAGTTGTCCGGCTGTTGTTGCGCACCTCGACCGGGAGCAGGAAACTCTCACCGCCCCGGATGTCCGGCACCGTTCCCAACGTGACACTCACCGTTGGCACTCGTCGGACGTACAGCGGCAGCTTGTGTGTCTGGCCGCCCAATGAAACGCTGACTCCGCCGTCGCTCCAAGGCCTCTGACCTTCGGCCGGCCAGAAGACGTGCCGCACTTCGAGAGACTTGCCTGGGGCCACCACATGAGACGTCACCCGCCCATCGGCCCAGGTGACCGCCAGTGATCGCGCTTCCTTCGAGAGACTCCGGATATTCAGGATTGGCTCTGCCGGTTCTCCGGCCGCAACGGTGAGAACAGGAGCGGGAACTGTAATATCGAGTCCCAGTTCCCGGGCAGTTCTGTGAAAGAGAAACTCCCGGGCAGCGGCGCCCAGCGGTGAATCGGCGGATCGGCCCTTGACGAGACGCTGCGCCTGTTTGACCGCTTCCTCAATCTGGCCGGCAGGGCGAAGCACAACCGCACGCACTTCGTGACCCGCGAGGATCTCAGATCGCTCCACCTGATCCGTGCCGGCCACTTTCCACGGAGAGGGACCTTCAGCCGTCAGTCGCGAACACAGCCATCCGTTTGGCCTGTTGTCGTTGGGCGCCCAACGCTTTGTATCGATGGTGTAGGTGAACTCGTGCGGTTCGCTGTCGCAGTTGACCATGAAAACAGCAAGCGACCCGTCCCCGGCGCGCCAGAGCGTGCCCATGACTGCCGGCAGTGTCGCCGTGTGGCGAGTGCGTCGGTACCACACTGCCGTTCGATGGGGAACGGGGTGCGTGGGACGTACCTCGTCGAGCAACTGTCCATAGATGAGGAACTCTCTGGCCGCGAGACGATACTGGCAGAGCTGGCCGAGGAACTCAGCTTTGGCTCGGTGCCGGTCTTCAAGAATCCATGTTCCGTTCCAGCCGAGCTGGCATCCCCACAGGAAATCGCGCCCCTGGGCCATCACGAACGAATCGAGGTCATCCTTGGAATCCTGCGGGCTGGTGAAATAAATCGTGTAGCCGGAATAAACCGCGGGCAGCAGCGGCACATCGCGCTCGTAACGAGGGCTCCAGGCCAGGAAGCCGTCGATATTGTCCATGTAAGGCTCGGCCGTGTTCTCGGTTGTAAAAGCCACGTTGCTTGCCACGCCTTGCGCCTTGACGCGGTCGAGCATCTTGCGATAGCCGTCAACCCAGTGCCGTCCTCCGCCGAGCGGATGCCCATGTGATGGGTCGAAGCAGAGGCGGGGCCGAGCAGCTCCGATCTGGTCGAGGTAAACCGCATTCACACCACACTCTTGGATGAGACCGTGGATGATCTCGTTTACTTTGTCCTGCCAGAGCTTTGTGACCGGGCACATGGGTGAGAGGCGCCTCTTCGACCCGTAGATTTCGGTGTAGGGCTCACCGTTCCGCTGTTTGGCTGCGCCCTTGATGCCCGTGCTGAAGCTTGGGATGTCTCGGTCCCAGAGCCGGCCATTGATGTACGGCATCATCACTTGTCCTCGACCCACCAGTTCGCGGACCACTTTGTCGAAATCCGGCTTCGTGGGGAAGTATTCGGGGTAGCTGTGATCGAAAGGAATCTTGTGCCAACTGTACCAGTGCAGACCGACCGGCACGGGGAAGAGCTCTTCGGCCTGAATCATCCACTTCCGTACGTCTTGAGGCATGCCGCCGCCCAGCATCCACAGGCCCAGTTCGAGAAATCGGCTCGGTATATCCTTCCTCTCTCTGATCCAACCTTTACCGGTCCAGGTCTGTTGCACGGCCCAGGTCCGATAGATCCTGGCCGCGTCCCACCAGTCACCTTCAAAAGCCTGCAAGACCACCGCGAAAGGAGATGCCACGGTCGAACCGGGCACGCCCATATCCTCGGCGCAGGTCACAACGGCCGCGTCCTGGTTCTGAGTAATGACCAGTTCCTTCGTTCGCGCCGCGCCATCGTGCGCGCCAAAATAAAGCCCTTTCCTTCCACGAATGAAAGCCATGAACTGGACCGGGCATTGGCCGGACGGATAACGCCCGGTGAATGCTCCCTTGTGGCCTCTGACAAGTACGCCGCCCCAATTCCCGGTGGGAAGCAACATGTCCCCGGATCCTCTGCGAGAGACAGTGCTGAGCAGGGGAAAGTGCGTCTGCCAGAGCCCAAGGCGTTTGCTCCTGTTGGCAACGGAGAGTCGCCACTCGCTTCTCCCCACGCGGGAAAACAGTTTTATTTCGGCGGTCACATCGACCGCATCGGGCTCGTCCGGCAAGTCGAGGTTCTTCCAGGTCAACCTAAGAATCCGGGCTTCGGGGGTCTGACGTATTTCGGCCCGGCGGACCGAGTCTGACCTGTTGTCGAGCAAGATGCCGGGCAACTCTCGGCCTCCCTCATTCTTTGCCTGCTTTTCGTACGGCGCCCGGAATTCGATTTTCCAGAGACCGGGCGAACCATCATGGGGAAAAACGAAGCGTGCCCCGGCGCCGAGACGATTCTCAATGCCCATGCAAGCGAAGCCAGCGGAAGCATCGGCAAAGACGATCTGCAAAGCTTCATCTGCCAACTCGTGCGCGCCAGTGAGTGGTTTGTCATTCTCGGGTTCGGCGGCCACGAAGGAAGGAGCACTCAGCGTTACCTTCTGATCTCTGTCAGACCCGAGCCAGCGGGAAAACCATGAGAAGTCTTCAACCGCGGGCCCCACGTAGAGCAGACCTCTGAAAGAAATCGTGCGCGCCTTCCATTTCGTGGAACGAGTGTCCACGTAGTAGACGTATTCATCGGAAGCGTCCCAGCAGACGCCGCTCGGGCCGACGCCGATGGCGTCCTGCTCTGTGGCCATGAGGGCCCAGTGCCGGCCACTGTGTGCCCGGCTCTTCGTACCGGGCCGCTGCATCGGGAATACCTTGCCCGGTTCGCCGACGATGAAACGGGTGTAGTGAAGGTCGCTACGAGAGGGCTGGAGGAAATGGATCTCGTTCCAGAAAGTGTCGTCTTCTTTCGTTGCCGTACAGGAGACTTCGACGACCGGTGAGGATGGGGAGTAGACATAACGATAGACCGCTCGCGGATTCCCCGGTGCATAATCGGCCCCCGAGATATAGCCGCTGCTCGACTCGACCACGATGCGCGTCGGGCTCTGAAAGACCACCCTGGCCGTCGCTCCTTTGTCAGGCTCCGCGGAAAACACTCGACGAAGCTCACGGGAATACAGACGGTTGATGAACGACAGCCGAGACTCCTCATTCCCGGACAGACGAAATCTGATCCGGTCAGGAAATCCGCCGTGACCTCGCCGGGGGTGACGGACAGCGAAATAGGTGTTGAAGACCGTGATGTGGGTTTCCGTTTCTTCAAGCACCAGATCGCTGATGGCCTGAGGCGCGCCCGGGGCACCCTTCGACACGGCCGCGAATCGCCGGACCGTGCCGGCCGAAGTGATCCCCTGCGGAAGCCACGACAACACCGGCCGTTTCGGGTCGGTCTCGTCCAGAGAATGGAGCGTTGTGCCAAGGATTTCATCGTTCGGCCCAATCTCGGCAAGACGGTGACCTTTGATAGATTCAGCCTGCCGCGGCGTCAGCGTCAGATGAACTGCTTCGCGAAACCGCTCCCACCGGCTGTTGCGGACCTCAAAGGTGAGCGGAGCGTTTTCAGCGTGCAGCAGTCCAACGAAAGCCACCCATAGAAGGAGTGGCAAACGAAACAGATTCAAGGTGCACGAGATCATCGGGGGTTGCCGAGCAGAGGCTTTTGATCATTTGATTTGACTTGAAATCTGATAGTACGGCACCTCCCATTCCGATCAAGGACTTCATCAATTCCCAACCCACGATGGTCGCCGTTCCTTCTTTCAGAGGGTCCGTTGTCTGGCCTCGGTGGATTACCACTCGTCAGGCCAGCCAAAGTGATTGTTGATGTCCTCAATGTGGACCAACGCCGCGTTCGGCTCGATGTGGAGCAAGGCGTCCGGTAACTCCGTCGCCTGGTCGTATGAGCGCGTCTGATGGCTATCGGGTGTGTCTCACGTTCCTGTCTCGCGCCGGCCTTCTTCGTACATGGCGACCACGCTTTCCGTAGGGCAATCGAGAAGAATGGTATTCGTCGGGGCCAGCATGAACCCGCCGTCCTGGCCCAGTTCGTCGATTCGCTTCCTGACCAGTTGCCGGATCTCGTCCGGGCGGCTGCCGGGGAGATCGGTCTGGACGCTCACCCCGCCGAAGAGTGTCAGGCGATCCCCCAAGGTCCGCTTGACCTCGAGCATATCCATGCACTCCGGCTGAATCGGGTGTACTGCGTTGAATCCACACTCGATCAGATCCTCCAGGATCTCGGTCAAGTTCCCGTCCGAATGCAGGATGACGGGAATATCCGGCTGGATGGCGCGGACCCGAGAGACCAGGTCGGCAAGGATCGGCTTGAGCAATTCCCGAAACGTACGCGGACTCATCATCAGGCTGCGCTGATCGGCAAAGTCCCCAAATATCATCACGGCTCGACATCCGGCTCGGACCCCGATCTCCGCGCAGGTAAACTCGACATCGGCGATCCGCTCGAGCATTTCCCGCGCGTACGCGGGTCGCTGGACGCAGTCCATCAGGAACTCTTCGAACGGCCTCATGAAGTAAGCGAATTTCACCGGGTTGTTGCACCGGGCGACGGTGCACAGTCCCTTCGCATTCTGTTCAGCCACCTGCTCGGAGATAGTCTCAGGCGGCCGCACGTCCGAAGCGGTGGGCCAGTCAAAGGAGTCGAGATCCTCTGTATCGTAGAAGGGCCCCCAGACGCGGGCCGCTTGAGGGTGGTTCTCCTCCTCCATGAGCACGACCCCATAAGGCGTCGCGGACAGTTTGGCGTCCGCGCGATGGGCCCGGACAACGGCATCAGGGACGCATTGCGTCTTGTTCAGTCCCAGGGCGAAGGGTCGGAAATCGACACCGAGCGCGGTCAGTACCTCTTCTTCCGTTCCTACACCGAGATGCGCACAGAGGCTTTGGATGACCGGGCCGATGGCCATAATCCCCATCGGAGGGCGATCCGGCCGCCCGTGTCTGAGAGTGGCGAGTACACGTTCAAAGGAATTCATCTGGTTCTCCTTACGGATTTAAGAAATGGGAATCCTCTTGTTCAGGGGCGAAGCCCCGGTCGTTTGCCTAGCCCAGCCCAACGGGCTGGGTTTAGAGAAGGATTGCCTTTCAGGGGCGAAGCCCCGGTCGTTTGCAGCAGGTCAGTCGTGCAAATGGTCGGGGCGTTGCCCTTTGGCTGTCCTTCTTTGCTTCCCGGTCCGCCATCCACACAACGGCGCGTTTCATACTATTCTCCTGAAGCGCATCGACCACGCTCACGCTACTCGCCGCGCGGTTCCGGATAGCGGGCTTTTACCGTGCCATGTTTTGCTTCCCACGCCTTAACCGCCTTCTTCAGGGTATCCAGCACTTTCAGATGCGCGCCGCCGGTCCCCGGATCGCGTTTCGGAATCTCCCGTTCCCCCGACTCGATTGATTCGATGGTTGCCTTGAGTGCCTGGCAGAGCACTTTCCCGTCTTCGCCCAGTGACTCAAGCACAGTCGTCATCGGCATGGTCCAGCGACTGCCGGATACAAGCCAGATCGAGTGCTGATAGTCCGGTTTCCAGATCGCCATATAGCGGGCGTATTCATCCTGAAGCATGGCGTGCACGCTCTTATCCATACGCTTGAGCATCATTGCCACCTTGAAGACGCATTGATGTTTGGCCGGCTCAGAGGTATTGCGCGGGATCTGCGGGTCGGATATCTGTCGTCCGACAATGCTCAGGAATGTCTTCATGTCCGCCGGAGAAAGCTTGACCCCCTTCTTGTTGAGGAGGTAGCCAAAAGCACCGCCGTAGTCCATCTGCGGTTTGCTGTGCTTCTCCTGGGCAAACACTTCGGCAAGCATGAACATCTCTGCCGGCTGAATGGTTTCTCCCAATCCTACCATGGCCCAGAACGCGGCTTCGTGCAGATACCACTCCTGATGTTTCAGCCACGGGGTGATCAGATCGAGATTGCTGCGAATATCTTCTGGCTTGGCGCGAGCCATGGCATACAAAGCGCCGTCGGTTTCCCACCACGCGGCCTTCGGATCTCTGAGGATGTTCGTCAGGCCTGCCACGAACGCGGCAGAGACCCGCTCCGGAGTGAACTTAGATTTTGCCCGGCCGTCCAGTGATCGGAAGAAGCCATTGTCATTGGAAATCCCCTCACAGACAGACCTGCGAACGCGCGGGTCGGGGTGGGACAAGTCCTTCGCCAACTCCGCGACAGCCTGCATTTCAGCCAGCTTCTTAGCAGCCGTGGCACGGATCACCGAGTTGTAGTGTTTGAGCATCTTTACGCAGACGGCCTTGTCGCCTTTGCTGATCGCGGCAAAGATCTCGTGCGTTTCCAATTGCTCGGGGCCGAACCCTTCGCAGTGGTCCGTGCGGATGAAGACCTCATCGGCTTCATTGCCCCAGGGCCGAAATGGTACGGCCACCTTCCTGCTGTTCCGGGGGGGCTGCATGCCGGTGATGCGCAATTTCCGCAACGGCGCCGTGTAGGCCATCGCCATGCCGCCCGTGCCCCAGCCCGTTCCGCCGTACCGGCTTTCGCCAACCATGGCGAACCCGCCGTCTGGCTGGCGCGAAAGATCGTAGTACCAGGCCAGGCGCTTCATGTGCGTGCGGTAGTGATTGATCTTGGTGGCCGGTACCAGATGCGAAGTAATGCTCCGCCAGATCACATCAAATCCGCCGCCGGTATGGCCGGCCCGGAGCCAGCGATAGGAGTCGGCCATGTCCATCGCCAGATACTGACCCGCGGAACGATAGGGATCGTTGGGCAACAGGTGCAGGGCGCTGGCAAGCATGCCGTTCTTGCCATTGCAGCTCATCCACATTTCCGGCCGGTGATCCCCATACGGCACGGCATGGTGACCCGCAAACCGGTAGAAGAAGCGCAAGGCCTCGGAAAACAACGGCTCTTTCACGTCAACGCCGCACTCCTTAGCCAGGATAAGAGCGGTCAGAATCGGCGCTCCCGCCGGATTCATGAGGCCTCCCTGAACGTATCCCATGTTCTGATTCTTCGCTAAACCACCGTGGGCCCAACCGCCGGTGAACTGTGATTCTGCACAACCATCACATAGTTTCTTGAGGCCGGGCAGGACACTGGCGTCGTTGCTTCGGAGGTAGTACTCCGCCATCAGAATGCCCTGGTATCCGCGCGGCCAGTTGCTTCCGCCGCCAACAACGGGGTTGCCGGCAATGCGCAAAATCATGGGCTTGACCGCGGCCAGATCTTTCTGTTGACCCGTGGAGAGCAGGAACAGCCCTGCCAGCATGTTCGGGATGCCTCCCCCCGCAAGCAGGTCACCGGAGAGTATGTAGTCGCGGGTCCGTTTGATGATCCTGGCTGACTTCTCACACTTCAGGGGCCAGGTATCGCTGTAGGCGCCCAGGACCGGAATCGTCACCGCCACCTGCTTACCGTCCTTCAAGGCAAAGGTCACCGTGCCGTTGCCGGCCTCCGCTTCACCAACCGCTTCGCCGAGCATGACCAGGGGATCTTTATCCGCGAAGGACTTCCCATTAACGCCGACGACAATCTGTCCTTTCGTAAACTTTCCCTCCGCAGGCGAACCTTTGACCGTGCCCTGGACAGTGACGATCAACCCTTTTTCTACGGACACGCGCAGGCCCGTCACACCGACACTGAAAGCCGGGTAGGCACTCCTGGCCTTCGCATCGGGATTCATCAGGAATGTCTTCGCGGAAAGAGGCTGCGCGAGCCCAACCACAAGCAAGAAGACTACAGCCGGTTTCCTCACACTACACCTCCACGTGAAAGAGCGCCCAAAGAAAGAACCACCGTGACAACAGGCCGCAAGGAATTGGAGACAGACCAATTACTATCTTCAGAATCTGCGCTGAGCTATCGTAGCAGGGCATTTACCATTCCGCCCAAACGATTCAATGTCACACCAGTACGTTGGGTGGCGGCCTGGAAGACGACCTCCTGGAAGACGTTTCCTGAACTGAAGAACGCAGCGGGCATCAGACACGATTGCTTCATGGGCAGCAGCGACGCCGAAGCCAGGAATATCATTGCCGAGCATGCCGAGTCCTTCGGATTCCGGGCCGTGGACAGTGGTGATGAAAAGCACGCCCGCACTCTCGACTTCATGGTTCCGCTGATGATTGAGTTGGATCGCACTCTCGGCGGAGACAACTTTTCATTCTGGAAATTCCTGGACGGAGGGCGAACCGAATGAGCCAATCACACTGCGACAGTCTGGGACTGAGAGTTGAATGTTGAACGTTTGACGTTTCTTCCTTCTCTGTAGGACGCCCTTACCGACCGTGGGACCTCGTTGGGCTTCTACTCAGCCTGGGGTCGGCCGCTCATTTGGCCAGTATCTCGAAGCCGTAGACTGCGAGTCGCCGCTCTGGTGTGGTGCCGGCCATGTGGAACGTCTGCTCGCCGCCCAACAAGGGCATTTCGGGATTGGCGAATTTGTGCTCGGGGTCCTGGCCCTGCTCCAACGCGATGCGGAAGGTGTGCTTGCCCGGCGCCAGGCCCCGCGCCAGCAGCACGCGCTGCACCTTGCAGTAGGGCAGATAGAGTGGGATGGCCTTCTCCTCCCCGCTGTCGATTTTGATCCGTGCGGTGCCGGCGTGAGTTGAGGTCTCGAACAGGGCCACCAGACCCGTGCCCTCGAACGTGCCCGTCAGGGCCGCGCCGGTCAGGTTAGTCAGCGATACGCGATCGGCCACGGTCGTCCAGTGCCCCTCAAAGCGGAGTGTGCCGTCTCCGGGCCGGATGCTCTTCGCCACGGCCAGTTCATAGTCGTCAATCCGCACCAGATCGTAGGGGCGGACGAAACAGGCGTTGAGCAGCGTTCCATCGGCCTCGGCGCGCTCGTCGAGGAGGTCGTAGCTGATGAATGCCTTACCGGCTGACTCATCGACCGTCACCCCGTTGTTCATGCAGGAGTAGCCGTACCAACCGAACTCGTTCGAGAATTCGTGAATGCGGTCGTCCTCTGCGCAGGCGATCGTTGAGAACGTCTCGCCCCCGTCGGAGCTGATCGCCATGATGATCCCGGGCCGGCCCGTCACCAGCAGGATGGAGCCGTCCTGTAGCAGGCGCATGCGCGGCTGGATCCCGCGCAATCCGCTGCGCAGCGGTGGTGACCAAGTGAAGCCGCCGTCATCCGAGATTCCCTTGGCGAGCATCATGTTCCATCCGCCCGTACGCATCAGTATGACGATCCGGCCGTTCGGGAGCTGCACGGCCGACGTTTCGTTGAAGCGGTCCTGGACTCCGTTGGGTTGGTAGGGGCGCGCGATCGCTCGCCATTGACGCAGGTCCGGGCTGCGAAAGACAAGAACCGAAGAGGCGCCGGAGGCAAAGAGCAGATAGTCGCCGTCCTGCAACTGCAGCACCTTGTGGACGCACAGAGCCGTATCCGGCAGCCAGTCCCTCAACTCGCTGACGTCGAATGTCGCCTCGATCTCCTCGGCAGTTCCATCAGCCGCCTCGACGACCAACGTCATCCGCGGCGGATCGCCGTCGAGAGGATACTGAATGTGCAGTTGGCGACCGTCGGGCAGGATTCCTGGCTCGCATTTGTGACGGGCGTCTCCGGGTTGCCAGGTTTGTCCACCGTCACGACTCTCCATGACCGAGGATTCCCCCCATGTGGCCTGCCTCAGATTGGGGGCGGGATGGTGGTCCTCGCGCCGGCTGATGGAGGTATAGAGATGGTCATGCGTGCCGGCGAGATTGTGCACGAACCAGCAATGGTCCTTTGCTCTCGCAATGAGGTGCCGATCTTCTGAGTTGAGGAATACTGCCTCGGGCGGAAACGACCGTTCCGGCTGGCGCGGGTCGCTTGCCTCTTTAGTCGCCAAAACCGCCGCTGAGTCGAATTCGCCGGCGTGCAATCGAAAAGAGGCAAGGTGGGCATCCAATTCGCCCGGCACGTTGGGGTCGAGGCTCATGGTGCCGTCGACCGAGCCTCCGATGATTAGGGGATCGACGGCTCGGGCGGGGTCGAACGCATGAGCCGGCACCTGCTCGACGTGGGCGCGCGACTGACCGTCAAGGTAGATCGTGGCGCCGCCTTTCTCACGCCAGATGAGGGCGTAGTGATGCCAGGAATTGGCTTCGTATCCCTCGGCCACCGCCCACTCCCAGTAATAGAGCCACTCACAAGCTTTCTGTCCCGCAAAGAAGATCGGTGCCTGAGCCCGGACCTCGAAGCCGAAGTAGCCATGGCACATCTGGAAGAAGGTGTGCTGAGGATGGAGCGCATCCCAGGTGGGGCGAAACCAGAAGTCGATCATGCCTGAAGACGGTATGGCCCCCTTTGTGATGGGAAGCTCGAGGCGGTCCCGTTCCCGTTTGGCGCCGCCGGGCACCCACGGCCCGGCGTGGGGAACCTGCTTCGCCCGATCTTTGGAGCGGTACGTAACCACGTATGGCTCGAGCATCAGGCCGTCCACGTACGCTTCAGGGCCATTCACCGTGATCGACGCCTCCAGATTGCGCGCCCCAAACACGCCATCCAACGCAATGCACAGGCGCTGCCAGGAACCGGCGAGCGGGAATTCTGTCGCTGTCGTTTCCTCAGGGCGGCCCAAGTTGCGGAGCTTCAGGGTGATCGATCCCTCCCCGCGTGCGTGAATCGAGAACTGGTAGAGCACTCCCAGGTAACCGGTGCTCGGCACGGCCGTCTCCTCCTGCGGATCGGCCTGGATCGGCGGGAGCGTCAAGGTCGTCTCCCCGCGTCCCGTCAGTCGCAAACTGGCCGGACCGAAATGCTGGTCCGTTGGCTCAAGGGTGAGACCTGCGATTTTCTGCCACGAATCCGGTAACTCGGCGAAGGATGCGAAGTCGGCTGGCAGAAAGTTCCGCGTCCCCCGCCCCACGAATAGGCACGGAACTCCGTCGATGCTCTCGAGATGAGGGTGATCGGCCACCGCCAGTTCGTTGCCGCCAAGACCCCACGAGGCCGAGCCGCGCTCGCACCGCGGTTTGCCCGCCAGGATCGACCCGGCAGTCCAGACGTCCCCTCCGGGATCAACCGATAAGAGTGCATTGCTGTTCATATCTCAACCATACCTTTCATTACATATTAGACAAGAGGATCTTCCGTTCCGTCGACCCCAGTATGCGATCTTGCGAAATTGCTCACGTATTCCTGAGGCCACACGTGTGCGAAAACCAGCAAATCTTGATTTCGAGTCACCTGAAGATGCGTCTTTTCCGCCTATGTTTATCAGCAGACGATTCCGCGACGCCAATGGGCCCGGAGTCCTTTGGATCCTACCTCCTCGAAGCTGCCGTTACGAATCTCTGCACCCTCGCGACTACGACGTCGTGGAAGTAGCCCCACACGGGGAGGAGTTTGCGGGCCTCGGACTTGCTCGCGTAGGGACGTCCTTTCAGGTAGAGGGTCACCTCGCCGTCTTTCTGGGGGATGAAGGCGATTTCAGAATCCTCCCCCCAATGGTCCTTGCGAAGAATGTACTGTCGGTGACGATAGGTTGCCCGTTGTCGGAAGGCATCCGCGCCACGCGCCAAGATTCTTCACGGAGGAGATGTCGCGGAGTCTCAGGTTCCTCAGAGGTCAAATTTGATGAAATCAGTTCATACAATGACTGTGTCCGGGCTCGTGGGCGTCTTACTGCTCAATGCAGGGGGATGTGTCGCCGCAGACTTGCAGTTGGTCGAGAAGGAGAAGGTGCATGCGGTCATCGTGCTTCCTGCCGAGCCGACGGCCGACGAGCAGCGTGCGGCCGTCGAGTTGCAGGAACACCTGCGGCGGATGACCGGAGCCGAGATAGCCGTGGTCAAGGCCAATGAGAACCAGGGGCCGAAGGGGGCCCGCATATTCCTGGGGCAGGCCGCGGACCCTGAGCTCGACGCGGTGATTCGCGAGAAAGGCGATGACCCAGGATCGTTTGCCTTGCGAGTGAAGAAGGGGCGCGTTGATATTCGAGGACTATCGTCTGATGGGACGCTGTTCGGGGCCTACGAACTGCTCGAACAACTGGGGGTTCGCTGGTTCTTCCCCGGTGACATCGGAACAGTCATCCCGAAAGTGAAGCGGGTCAGAGTCCGCGAACAGCTCACCGTGCAAGTACCGTCTTTCCCCGGGCGCTGGGCAGCCGGGTACGCGAGCAAATCGAAAACCTGGCAGCGTCGCCAGAGGATGGGCGGTCCCTATTTCCCTCCTGCTCACGGTATCCATCTGCCCAAGACCCACAGTTTTGATGAGCATCCCGAATACTACGCGCTGATCAACGGGGAGCGTCGGAAGCGGCAGCTCTGTGTCTCGAACTCGAAGGTTGTGGAAGGCGCAGTTGCGACGACCAGATCGTTCTTCCGCAAGAAGCCGGACGCGCGCTGGATCGGCATCGGCCCCAACGACGGTCGCGGCTTCTGCGAATGCGACCCGTGCAAAGCGCTGGATGGCAACGATTGGGATCCGTTCGCAGCCCATATGTCCATGACGGACCGCTACGTCTGGCTGTTCAACCAGATGCTGGCGGGGATTGAGGACGAATTCCCAGACAAGAAAGTCTGCTTCTACTCCTACGCGTCCTACAACCGGCCGCCGGTGAAGTTCAAGCCCTCACCCCGCATCGTGCCCGCGTTCGCGCCCATCACGCTGTGCAGAATCCACGGATTGGGAAATCCCGTCTGCCCGGAGAAGAACAACTACTACCGCTGGCTGATCCAGGAGTGGGGGAAGATTCTTCCGGACGTGTACGACCGGGGCTACTGGTTCAATCTCGCGGACCCCGGTTTCCTGTTCCCCATGGTCCATCGCATTCGAGACCAGATCCCGATTGCACACAAGCTCGGCATCACCGGTTGGCGGGTGGAGTGCCTCGCGCATTGGGGCAGTGAGCTCCCGTCGCTCTACCTCGCCGGCAAACTGATGTGGGATCACGAGGCGGACGTTGACGCGCTGCTCGCGGATTTCTACCAGACTTACTTCGGCCCCGCCGCGGAGCTGATGTCCCGTTACTACGGCCTGATCAACACGACCGTTCGGGACGCAGACTTTCATACCGGAAGCTCCTACGACATCCCGAACCTTTACCCGTCTCAAGTCCGGGCCAAGGCGCGGGAGCACTTGAGCGCTGCGGCCGGGAAGGCGGACGGTATCTACGCGGACCGCGTGCGCATGATGACTGAGGTCTTCGACTACACCGACGCGTTCATCCTGATGATGGAGCGGCGCGCAGTACACGACTGGGCCGGTACCAAAGAGGCTCTCAGCCGCCTGGACGCCTTGCGGGAGAAATTGACCTCCTACAAGCCCCAACTCGTGACCAAGAAATACGCGATCTCTTACCTGAAGCGCTTCTTCCGCCCCTGCACGGAGCAGGGCATCGAGCGGGCACTGGAAAAGGGGACCCTTCTGACCGGCCTGGACGACACCTGGGCCTTCAAAGCTGACCCGGAAGGAGTGGGCGAGCCGCTGGGCTGGTTCTCCGAGGAACTTTCAGGCGGCAACTGGCGGACGCTCAAAACTTCGACCCTCTCGTGGAGCGACCAGGACCTGCGTTACTTCAAGGGAGACGGCTGGTACCGGCAGCGTATTAAGCTCCCGGAAAGGACCGGCGAAGGGAAGGTCCTGCTGTGGTTTGGTGGCGTAGACGAGCTCGCGGCCGTCTGGGTCAACGGCCAGCGAATCGGCGACAGCCCGGGACGGTCCTTCAAACCGTTCGAGATGGATGTCACCGAATCCGTGCGTCCGGGCAAGAAGAATCTGGTCGTGGTGCGAGTCCGGAATGCCAAGCTGAATGAGTTGGGCACCGGAGGAATCACCGCCCCCGTCTTCTTCTGGACGCCGAAACAAGCGGACCACAAGGCGAAGCAAGACGGTGAAGATGTCACTCCGACCGAGTTCAAATAGAGGCGACTGGCATGAGACAGGGAGTCTCGCCGTAGCTGCGATTGCGTCCCAGGCCGCGCTACGTTGATCCCCATTTCGGAATGAGCCATGGCGCGGGCTCCGAGAGTCTGCAAGAAGGAGAGAGGTCGTTTCTCTCAGGAGTCCAGTTGACGAACCAGAGGTCCGCATCCTGAGGTCAATCGCCGGCGGCCCCTTCCATTTCTTGCTGTCAGACATGAGGATCCGTAGTCTGATGGGCCTTACGTCCCTCCAGGCCCAACAAGACAAGGCAGCGAGAAGAAGGAATTCATGGACAAGAGACCCAACATAGTATTCATCCATACCGACCAACAGCGCGGCGACTGTCTGAGCTGTGAAAATCATCCGGTGCTCGAAACTCCGACGATGGACAACATCGCACTCAACGGGGTCCGGCTCACCAGCTTCTACGCGGGCTGCCCAGTGTGTGTTGCCTCCCGCCGCTCGATGCTCATTGGGCAGTCACCTCAGAAACACGGGATCATCTCCAACGCGAGCCGCGAGATTCCCGATGCTGTGGCCACCCTCCCGGGGGAACTGCGGAAGAGCGGGTACCAGACCTATCACGTGGGCCGCGACTTCCACCAGCACCCGCGCCGCAAGCTCTACGGCTTCGATGACAGTGAGATTCTGAGCGGCCCTCAGCATGAGCACTTCAGCGAGTATGAAGAATGGTTCGCCCAGAACTGCCCACCCGGCGCCGAGACCCAGGGGCACTGGCAGGTCGGCATCATGCATAACGACTGGCCCACGCGACCATGGCACCTGGACGAGCACCTGCATCCCACCAACTGGACCGTTGACCGCGCCATGCGCTTCCTGCAGCGCCGCGATCCCACGCGTCCGTTCTTTCTCTCGGTCGGCTTCGTCGCGCCGCACCCCCCTCTCCAGCCGCCCCAGTTCTACTTCGATCGCTATCTCCGCACCGGCGTCCCCGATCCGTTCATGGGAGACTGGGCTGAGGAGGACTGGGGTAACTCCCGAGACCACGTGTCGTCGGACAAGGTCGTACTGAATTCCGAAGAGGCCCTGACGACCCGGGCCGCCTACTACGGCCTCATCAACCACATTGATACGGTGTTGCGCCGCCTGGTCCTGGGCATTGGTGGACTGAATCTCTCGGACACCATCTTCGTCTTCACCAGCGACCACGGCGAAATGCTCGGAGACCACTGCTGCTGGCGCAAGTCGCGCCCTTTCGAGGGCTCCGCGAGGGTGCCCTTCCTCATTGCCGCGCCGAGTCAGTTTGGTCTTCCCAGAGGCGCGGTGTTGGACGCACCGGCCTCACACCACGACATCATGCCGACTCTTCTCGACATGCTGGGCCTCCCCGTGCCGGAGACGGTCGATGGCCAGAGCCTTTACCCACTGCTGAAGGGGGAGGCGGTCCCCTGGCGTCACTACGTTCACATCGAGCACGGCGGCTATCAGCACGCGCTGACCGATGGAAAGCGCAAGTACGTATGGGACCCACGCAGCGGCACGGAGTTGTACTTCAGCCTGGAGGAGGACCCCGGCGAGCTATGCAACCTGGCGGGGAAAACGGATACGCCCCAAGAGGAGTTGGCTCAGTGGAAGGAGCGCCTGGTGCACGAGCTTTCCGGCCGCCCCGAGGGCTTTGTAGAGGACGGGAAGTTGAAGACCGTACCCACCTATGGCGGAGTCATCCCCTGGGAGACGAATCGGGAACTTGAGGGGCGCTCTTGAGCAGGTCCTCCGGTTCCGAAAACTCGACATCGCTGATGATTGAGTTGGATCGCACTCTCGGCGGAGACAACTTCTCATTCTGGAAATTCCTGGACGGAGGGCGAACCGAATGAGCCAATCACACTGTGAAAATCTGGCTGAAAATCTTTCCGTCTTTCGGGACAGTTGTCACGTCTATGCTGTGCAGGGGCCGGAAGGGAAGTTCTGGTCAATGCAAGAAACGGCTGGGTCGTTTTGGGATACGCCCACTCTCAGCCTCTTGACAGTATCTCATGTCGCCCAGAGGGGCGATAACTCGCCCACTACGAGGGAGAACGTCGCGGCCGCGGCAGTTCGCAACTCAGAGCGTCAGAAAGCGCATGACGAGCCCTGTCGGCGTCCATTTTCACTTGGGAGCGAATCTCTCCGCGCCCCGCGGTGGCTCCGGCCAGCGGGGGCGCCATTCGTCCTCGTGTGCCTTCACGTATTGAACCCATTCGGGCGGGCCGTAATAGGAGCTATTCTCGCGGCCGAAGACGGCCACCACCCTGTTCGCTTTCACCGCGTCGGCGAAGTCCTTGTAGCTCGGCGACCTGGCCACGAAGAGCGTACGCACGAAGTAAACAACCGGGTGCGGCTCCTTGTTCATCGTGGAGACGGAGTGGAGCAACGGCAGACGCCCAACGTACCTCTCGAGCCAGGGCTTGGCCTTGAACGGGTCGCTCGTGCCGGGCATTGAGATGCAGTCGTAACCGCCCTTGCCTTCGATGGCCGCGTCGAAAGAAATCCGCTCCATCGACTCCATGTCGAGACGTCCGCCCCAGTAGGTGAGCCCGCCTTTGTCCTTGAGGAGTTGGAGTCGCTTCGCGAGCTCTTCGTGGGTCACCGCGCCGTGCGTGATCGATCGGATGTACGCGCGATCGAACTCGACGCCGGGAGGCCATTTGATGCCCAGCACGCCGTGCTGGGCCTGGCCCGTGCCCTCGAAGTAGATGGCGATCCGGTAGTGCGTGCTGTCCGCTATGGCCGTTACGCCGGTGCCCCGGTCAGCGATGTGTTTCTGAAGAGGGAGGACACGCGGGTCGTTGGGTCCCTTGTAGTCCAGGAGCCAGATTCCCACCACGTCCGCGCCAAGCTCGGGCGCCTGATCGAGCACCTCCGTCGAGCCGGTCCGCACGTAGTTGGAGAACGCACAGTAGATCTTCATGCCTTGGGCATCGGGCACCTCGACGGGCGCCGGGACGGGGACCTCCTTGGTGGTGATGGCCTTCCTTGCGTCGCCGGTCAGTGCGTGGAGCGCGGCGACTGCGTTGAAGGTGCACTGGAGCCGCGAGCGCCAGCCGGGTCGATCGCCGAACCCGCCGTCTGCGTTCTGGAGCGAGTTAATGTATGCGACCGCGGCGTCCTTGTCCCTGGGCTCGGACGCCAGCGCCTTGAGAGCCGAAACGGCGGCCCAGGTCTCCCAGATATCCTCTGTGCCTCGTCCCGGCGCCCGGGTGAACCCGCCGCCCGGCCCCTGGCACGCGCGGAGCCAGACGATCGTCTTCTCCCGGTTCGGCACCTCGATCCCCAGCAGCTCATACGCCTTCACCGCGCACCACGTCAGGTGCACGTGGCCGATCTCTGGATTCTTGTCCCAATAGTCGATGCCCCTCACATCGGGGAAAATTTCCCGGTACTTCGTGCCAGGCGGCGGGAAGTTGTTCCAGGATCCGCCAGGATTCTGACGGCTCGCCAGGAACTCGGGCGTCCTCTTGCACAGATCGCGTACCTTCTCGATTTCACGGCCGCCCTGCGCGAGGATCGCCATGCCGTAGTACGTATTGTGGACTTTCGTGTAAGGGTAGGAGATCGTGTGCCCCCCGAAGCCCCCGTCGTCCTCAGGCACCGAGTGTCGCGTACCGGAAGTCTCGCCGGGCCACTTGTGCGCGGTCCCTACCAGGCGCATATCGAACGGCTTGCCGAGAAGGAAACACAGACTCGCCTTGTGGTAACCGCGCGCCGATTGTTGCACCGTGAAATCGCGAAGCACGCCGCGGTCCCGGAGAATCTTTTCGGGGTTGGGCACCTCGGCGCCGAGGACCTTGAGTGCGGCGACTGCAAAATAGGTCCGGCTCACCTCGGCATAGGGTCTGTCGGCCGGCCCGAAGCCCCCCTGAGGCTTCTCGCAGCTCAGGGCGTATCGCACGACGCTTCGCGCGTCTACCTTTCGCGTATCGTCATCCGCGGCGGTCGCTACCCACACTGTGGACGCCATGGCGAGGACCACACATACACCTCTCTCACAGGACCTGAAGGGCCTCAGTCGCATGGAACTCCTCCGTAGAACGGAATGAAGAGGATGTCGACGAAGACGTTCGTCCCTGGATAGCCTACGAGATCGCTGCGGGTGTAGTCCACCCTGACCGTCTCGCGTCGCCGCGGCTCAATGGTCAATCTCGGGTCGGGCAGAGCTGCGCCGGCCGATTTTGGGACCTGGGTCAGAGGCCGGACCGGACGCCCCAGGCGGAACTCTCGATTTAAGCGTCAAAAATGGATCTGCCCCCCAGCACTTATCTATCATCTGAGGGTGATCAGACTCTATTGACGTGGGTGCAGAGCCGTTCACTCAGGGCAGTGTCCAGTGAGTGCCGGCGATATGGCGGACACCGCCATCCACATCGACAGGGTCGTCTGAGGCGTTGAAGTAGTAGGCGCTGAAGATTGTGCCGTCTTCGAGTTCCGCCGAGCGCGGGTAGCCAAGGTCCCACGACTTGCCGTCGTCGCGGATGATGATCTCCGGCCCCCACGTCATGCCGCCGTCTTCACTCACCGCTGCCCGCACTCCGAATGGCCGGCTCCGGTACCCATAGGTGGCAAGGATCCGCCCGTCCCGCAGTTGCCGGAGCTGGCACGGTGCGCCAAGGTCGTTGACTCGAGACAGGTATGACCAGTTGCGACCGCCGTCGTCGGAGGCGTGAATCTCCGTCCAGAAGCTGAAACCGTGACCGAGCATCTGGCTGCGCACGGCTGCGATACAGCGCCCGGATGCCAGCCAGAGCCCGCTGGGATAGCAGAGCCAGCGGTTCTGTGGCTCGGGTGTCATGTAGTTCAGAAACTCCCACGACTGTCCGCCGTTGCGCGAAATATAGACCACCGGCCGCCCGAACTCCGTCGCCTCTGTTGACACCGTTGAGAACAGCAGGCAGGCACCATCGGGACGCACCGCCCAGTCCGATCTGCCGCGCACATCCTTGTGCCGACAGTGCGGAACGCGGCGCCAGCTCGTGAATGTCCGGCCCCGGTCCGGCGACAGAATCACGAGGTCATCGCGGTGACAGAGCAGCAGATCCGAATCCGTGAACGAGACCGGTTCACCGGGATCGCTGTAGGGAGACAGCTTTTCAGCAGCTACAGAATCCGAGCGCTCAACAAAGTCGCGTTGCTCCCAGGTCCGTCCGCCATCGGTTGATCGGGCGAGCTGCCAACTCGACTCGCCATGCTCAAAGCTGGCGTGCTTGACCGATTCCGGCCCATCGTATGCACATTTGAAGCTGCCAAAGCCGATGACGATCTCGTCCCCGACGAACTGCCAGAGGCCACCGTTGAACACCCACGACGCGAAGCGATCAGGCTGTCGGTGAATAATGCTGTGTTCTGCAGATTGCGGCCGGCAAACTGAAAAGTCCATGGTGGAAATTCCTGGACGGAGGTCGGACCGAATGAGCCAATCTCCCTGTGAAAATCTGGCTGAAACCTTTTCGTCTTTCGGGACAGTTGTCACGTCTATGCGGCAGGGACCGGAAGGGAACATTCTGGTCAATGCAAGAAACGGCTTGCGATCTAAATGCATCGCAAGTCGCCCAATTTAACAGACAGAACCGGATTTGACCCCAGACTCCCCCTTGATCGCTAAGGACTTTGATCGAAATTAATTTATCAACTTCATCAACGGAAGATCCGTTTAGCTGTCCCGGAGGGACTCAGGCGAGTAGCCCCTGGTTTCAACCAGGGGTTGCGAAGACACATTCGATTGAAGCCCCGGAGGGGCGGCGGTGTCTCCCATACGCCCCCTCGCCCCTCCGGGGCTTTACCGTGTTTTCCGACTATGTCCCCAGGTTGAAACCTGGGGCTATTCGCCTGCGTCCCTTCGGGACTATGGAGACTTGGCAGATTTATTCTGGCCCGAGTCCTAAGCCGATTGGCAGAAGCGCATTTACGGCCGGATGAGTTCTTATACCCTACTGCAGCAATCCGCGTAACCCCACAATGAGCCGGCCAATTCCAGACAGACACTAGCTACAGAACTCATCTCATGTGGATCGATAATTCGATACAAGTTCTGTATCCCAAAGGTGTTTCCTCGTCGACGCCGAGGGGGCCAAGATTGGAATAAAAAAGTTACTATTTGAGTGGACAGAAAGACCCCTTGCCAGCTTGCCTGGCAGGTGAATCAGGTTGAATGGTTTCCTCCCT
>Ga0187827_10000760_pt1 | contig 49356 bp, 49 predicted proteins | sample ETNtaG_39_FD_167969 | JGI IMG/M metagenome (GOLD analysis project Ga0187827, IMG submission 167969) | Marine microbial and viral communities from oxygen minimum zone, Eastern Pacific Ocean - ETNP2014_SV_150_PacBio MetaG (Illumina Assembly) | ecosystem: Environmental > Aquatic > Marine > Hypoxic...
CCTGCAGCAATTCCGTTAAGCTCGCGGCGCGAATATGCTCGAGCGAGCCAAAATGCCTGAGCAGCGCTTTGCGCCGCGCCGGCCCGATGCCCGGCACGCTGTCCAACCGCGAGGCTAGGCCAGATTTGCGGCGGCGCTGGCGGTGGTGCGTCAACGCGAAACGATGGGCCTCATCGCGGATGCGCTGCGCGAGGAACAGCGCGGGTGAGCGCGGCGGCAAGGCCACCGGCGCGGTCTGATCGGACACGAACAATTCCTCATTCTGCTTTGCAAGAGCGGCGACGCAAACAGAATCGCCGAGTTTGAATTCGCGTAGCACCTCCAGAGCGATTCCCAGCTGCCCCTTGCCGCCATCCACCAGCAGCAGGTCGGGCAACCGCGCAAAGGCCTCGTCTGGCTTTGGCGCTGCAGTATCCCGCTCGCAGTCTGCCTGCCAGCGGAGGAAGCGGCGCATAAGCACCTCGCGCATGCCGGCGTAATCATCCGGCCCTACCACGGTGCGGATCGTGAAACGTCGGTAGTTCGATTTCTCCGGCGTGCCCTGATGGAAGACCACCATGCTGCCGGTGGCGGCCGTGCCCTGCGTGTTGGAGATGTCGAAACACTCGATGCGGTTGGGTGGTTCCGGCATCCGCAGAGCGTCCTGCAGCTCGGCCAGCGCGGCTTCCTGCTTCAATGTGTCGGCCTGCCATTGCGCTCTCATCGCGCCGAGAATCTCGGATGCATTTTCTGTCGCCATGCGCACGAGGTTGCGTTTCGCACCGCGGCGAGGCACTGTGAGTGCCACCTTGCGGCCGCCGCGCCGGTCGCGCAGCCATTCCTTTATTATCCGGGCTTCGGCCAGCGTGCCCGGCAGCAGCACCTCCTGCGGCACGAAAGTGGCCTTGTGGTAAAACTGCTTCACAAAAGCGGTCAGTATCCTCTCGTTGTCCTCGTCGGCCGTGCCCTCCAATAGGAAATAATCGCGCCCGATGAGCTTGCCGGAGCGGATGAAGAAGACCTGCACACACGCGTCATTGGCTTCGTGGGCGAAGGCGATGACATCGACGTCAACGTTCTGCGGGCTGATGACCTGCTGCTTTTCGACGATGCGTTCAATGGCCAGCAACTGGTCGCGCAACCCGGCTGCCCGCTCGTAGCGCTGCATCCCGGCGGCGGCTTGCATCTCATCCTGCAGCCGCTTCATGATTGGCTTGGTGCGGCCCTGCATGAATCGGCACAGGTCGGCAATCATGCCTCGGTACTCCTGCTCGTCGCAGGCGCCGATGCAGGGCGCGCTGCACAGTTTGATGTCCCAGTAAAGGCAGGCGCGCGTGCCCTCGCCGGTAATCACCCGGTCGCAGGTCAAATATGGGAATACTTTGCGCAGCACATCCAGGCTTTGGTGTACCGCCCACATGCTCGTGTACGGCCCAAAATAGCGGTGGTCGTTGTCACGCTGCGCCTTGCGCCGGGTGACCGTGACCTTCGGGAAAGGGTCTCCCCAGTGAACTTTGATGTAAGGATAGCGCTTGTCATCCTTCCAACGCACGTTGTATTTTGGCTTGTAGCGGTTTATCAGGTTGTGTTCAAGCAGCAGCGACTCAAGCTCTGTTTTTTGGATGATCCAGTCGATGTCCGCGATTTTGCGCACTAGCTCACGGGTGCGCGCGCTGTGATTGGCCGAGACGTGGAAATAAGAGCGCACACGCGCGCGCAGGTTTATCGCTTTGCCCACGTAGAGCACCGCACCGTCGCGGTCCTTCATCAGATAGCAGCCCGGCCGGTTGGGTAGGTTTTGCAGCCGCAGCTGGATTTGCTTGGAACGGGTCATTACTACGATTGTAGCACGTGGGCCCGCGAGAGCGCGGCACATTCAATCTGTTACGTGTGTGTGATATAATGCACATTCTGCACTGCCGTGTAGTCTGAAACTCGGCGGTTGCAGGGCCGAAATGCCGGAGCGCGGCGGCGCTGCAGACTTTGAAATTGGCGTATGCGATGATTGGGATCAGAAGCACACGGGTGCGATTGCGCTGGGCGTTCGCATTGGCTGCATGCGGGCTGCTGCTGGTAACCATGCTTCCGGCGGCCTCGCTGGCAGCGCCGGCCCTGCAAACCAATCTGCTCACCAACCCGGGATTTGAATCCACTTTTGACGCTGATGGTGTCGGCAGCGGCTGGCTTAAGTGGGTGGTTTCCGGCACGCCCGTATATAGGCAAATCACCAGCAGCGTTGATTCCCGGCGGGTGAACGAGGGCTCTAGCGCCCAGCAGATGGAAGGGATTGACGTCTCGTACGTGGCCGGTCTGCAGCAGACTGTTGCCGGCCTGACGGTGGGGCAGACATATCGCTTCACCATCTATGCTCATGCCTGGGCAAACACGGGCGACAATGCGGATGCATCCACCGGTACAATCACCCTGAAAGCCGGCATTGGGCCGGGCAGCACTTATGCGGCCGACGCCAACATCACCTGGTCGGATGCGTACACGTACGCGGACAGTTTTGGCCTGTTGAGCGTCGAAGTGGTGGTCACCGATACTACGGTGACGGTATTCACGCACGCGGCCACCACGGCCTCGCTAAAACACAACGATGTGTACTGGGACAATGCATCGCTGATTGAGGTCGGCGAGGCGACCAGCACGCCGGCAGTCACGTCCGTGGCAACCGCCGAGGCGACTCAAGCGGCGGGCGAGCTGGTGGCTCCCACTGATTTCCCGCTTCCCACGCCTGATGACAGCGGCCAGATTATCTACTATGTGCAGCCGAACGACAATCTGGTGCACATCGCCACTGTCGCCTGCGGAGAGACGATGGAATGCGTGGATAAAATCAAGCTGGCCAATGGCCTCACCGGAGACATTATCTATCCCGGTCAAAGGCTGATCATTGGTCCACTGGATGGCACTCCCTTTGCGGTGGCGGTCGTGGAAGCCGGGGAGACTCCTGCGCCGGCCGAAGCCGATGATAATGGCAGCGCTGCCGAGGTGGCCGCTGAGGAAGGTGCGGTTACGGATGTGGGCGAGGTTGAAGCAATGGCCGAGGAAGCCACCCCGTCGCCGGAGGCAACCGGCGAGATTTGCGTCACGCTATACTCTGATGCCAATGGCAATGGCGTCCTCGACGCGGGCGAACCACTGGTGGCGGAGGGTATATTCAGTGTGGTCAATCTGGACAATGGCGAGACGCTTGACAGCTACGTCACTGACGGCTCCAGCGAGCCGTACTGCTTTGCGGATCTGGCGACCGGTACCTTCCGGGTGATTTCGGCTGCGCCCGTTGGTCACACGCCGACCACGCGGGTTGACTGGGACCTGACGCTGGCGGCGGGCAGCACCGCCAACCTGGAATTTGGCGCGCAGTTTACTGCCGAGGAAGTTGCCCCCACTGAAGTGCCCGAGAGTACTCCACTACGGCCGGCGCTGATCGGGGCTTTCGGGGTGGTGTTGCTGCTCTCGGCGGCAGGAGTCGCCGGTTATCTGGTGCTTACCCGGCGCGGATAATTACGCAAAGCACCGCCTGATTTAATAAGGTTCTCCACAGCGAAACGGAGGACCTTTTTTTTTCGAGCTAGTCGGGCACCGGCTTTCCCTCAGCGTCGCAGAACTCGACCGCTTGCTCAGCAAAGCGCTTGCGCATCACGCGGATGGCAGCCGGGTTATGGTCCATTAGTATGAATCGTCTACCCAATTCAAGGGCGGCCGCGCCCGTGGTGCCGCTTCCGGCGAAGAAATCGAGCACCAGGTCTCCCGGTCGCGAGGAGGCCTGCACGATGCGGCGCAGCACCCCGAGCGGTTTCTGGGTGGGGTAACCAGTCTTCTCTGTGCCGGTCGGACTGACGATTGTGTGCCACCAGGTGTCGGTGGGCAGCTTGCCGCGCGCGGCTTTTTCCTTCCCCACCAGGCCTGGCGCCATGTAGGGGATGCGCTCCACCGCATCGGCGTCGAAGAAATAGTCCTTGCGCTCCCTGACATAAAGAAGAATGTTGTCGTGCTTCGGTGGCCATTTCTTCTTTGGCCGGGCGCCGTAATCATACGCCCAGATAATCTCATTGAGAAAATTCTCTCGGCCGAATATCTGGTCGAGCAGCACCTTGCAATAGTGCGCCTCGCGGTAGTCGATGTGAAAGTAGAGTGAACCGCTGGGCGCGAGGATGCGCTGCGCCTCCATCAGGCGGGGTGTGATGAACGCTTGAAAATCCTCGAAATTGTCCTCAAAAGATTGGCTTCCGATGCGTTCAGTGCGGTACTTCTCACCCTTGAAACCGGTGCGGTCGCCGTGCTTGCTGCGGGTGGTGCGCACCTGCGTCCGTTTTTGTGTGTGGCCGGTGTTGAACGGAGGATCAATGTAAATCAGCTGCACAGAGCCGGTGTTTAACTGCGCGAGCGCCGGCAGGTTGTCTGCGAAGATGACCTTGTTGAGTTTTGGTTTGGCGCTCATGTGGTCATGTCTAGTGCGACATCGCCGCCGGCGATGCTATAATTTTCTTGTGCCCCGGATTGGTCGCAACTTCAACAACACGGCAATTTTACTCTCACTTGGTGCATTTGTGCTGCGCGTGGTGCGTCTGGATTACCGAGCGCTGTGGTGGGACGAGGGGCGCAACATCTTCTTTTCTCGGTTAGATTGGATCAGTGCGGCCGAGATTGCGGTGCGAAGCGGCGACACGAATCCGCCGATATACCGGCTGTTTCTGGGAGGCTGGATGCAGCTGGCGGGCACCTCTCCATTTTCTGTTCGCTTGCTCTCAGTGTTCTTCGGGGTGCTTGCGGTGGCGCTGCTCTATCGCCTTGCGGCAGAACTATACGGTGAACGCGTGGCTGCCATCGCCGCCGCGCTTGCTGCGGTCGCGCCGCCGCTGGTTTATTATTCGCAGGAAGCCAAAGGATATCCGCTGGTTGTGCTGGCTGCTGTCTGGTCGGCTTGGCTGTGGCTGCGGCTGCACCGTCGTTCGGGGGTTACACGGAGCAGTGCGTTGTGGGCGTGGTTCGGGATTGCCACTCTGCTGGCGGTCGGGGCGCACTATTTTGCACTGCTGTTTCTCTTTGCGCAAAATCTGTGGACGGTTGTATGGTGGCGTGACAATGCTGCCATTCGGGTAGGCGGCGGGAGGTGGCAGCATCTATCCAAATGGTTGAGCGTGCAGGCTCTGGCGCTGATGCCCCTACTGGTGTATGCGTGGTGGTCTGTGGCGGCGCTGATGGGCTCTTCCGGGCTCGCTTTCCTCGGCGTCAGTGTGCCGGTTTTACCACGACTGACGGATGTGGCGCGCTGGGGTGCGACCACAACTGCGCAATGGCCGCACCCGACCGCGCATTTGCTGATTTTTATGCGCGCGTTCGGGCACGAAATCGCAGGTGGCCCGGCGGCGGCACCTGCAATGGCTGTCGGCGCAGGGTTGGCGCTGGCATTGCTGCTCTGGGTGGGCTGGTGCGATCGTATCGCGAGCACGCGCGTTCGCCGGGTGAAAATGGCGCTTTGGCTGGGCGCGCCGCTGCTGTTGAGCGCGGGTTTTTCGCTGCGCTTCAGTTATTATTTTCCCCGATTCCTGATTTTCACCCTGCCGGCAGTGCTGCTTTTGGCTGCTGTGGGAGCGGAGCGGTTGTGGCGGCGCACTCGGGCAGCGGCGCTGCTGCCGGGGATACTGCTATTCGGGTCATGGGCCGCGGTGTTGGGCGGTCATTACACCGACCCCGGCGATCCGGCGGAAGACTGGCGCGGGTTAGCGCAGCGCTTCGCGCGGCTGCAGCGGCGCGGCGATATTGTCGTGCATTCCTATGATTGGATACAAGGATACTTGCACTCGTATCTGCCTGGGACTGCCGAGCCGGATTATCTTTTCTTGGTCGGTGCAGGATCCACGGAGTTGGAGCGCGCTGCTGACTCGCGCTCAAGGGTGTGGTTTCTGGATTATCGGACCACGCCCTTCGCGGTCGGCAATCGGGCCGGCGAGTGGATGCGGACGCGCTACGGGTTGGCCACAAGCGAGGCGTTCGGTAATGCGCAGCTCACCCTTTTTGCGCGGCCGCTGGAAACAAAGACAATCGATGAGAGTGCGCAATTCACCAATGGAATCGGATTGCGCTGGGGCGCGATTGCAGCCGAGGCGACACCGGGCGATGCGCTCGCAGTGGAGCTTATCTGGCGCGCACCACCAACACCGGCCGGCACCTATCAAGTATTTCTTCACCTGATGGATGGAGATGGCCGGTTGCAGGCGGGGCGCGACGGCGGGCCGGTGAATGACCTCAGGCCCACCGTCATGTGGCAGCCCGGAGAAAGGGTGCGCAGCGCGCATGCATTTTTGCTGCCGTTCGAGCTGCCGCGCGGGGAATATCAGCTGCGCGCCGGCATGTACAGTCTCGAATCCGGCGCGCGACTGCTGACCACCGAGGGCGCGGATTCTGTGCTGCTCGGTCGAGTGCGGGTGTCATCCCCATGAAGCAGTGCGTTCACCATAGCCATGTCATCAGATGGATGACGCCTATCTGCGCCGGTATGCAGTGCGGTGAAGCGTGGTGCCGATGCGCGATTTTTGTGCGCTGCTGGCGGTCATATCTGTTTGTAAACGCGCTGGAATCATGACCTCTGGGTAGCCGCCGCCTGCCGCCGCAGGCTAGATAGGTACTTGACAGTTATCGTGGCGCTGGATATTCTATGGATAGTTGCCCTGGCGTGGCCGCAGTGTGCTGGGGCATTTTGCTCTGAACTCTGTGTAGACAATGTGGAAATTGACGCGCGACACAGGAATTAGTTTCCCCAACCGAGCAGCGGCGTGGATGTTGGCGCTGTGCGCTTTGGCGCGACCTCTCGGCGCTGTGCGGGCGACGCAACCGGAGCAGCGTCTGGACGCCGGCGAGCAGTGCGTCAGCAGCGGATCGGCAGCGCAGGTGCGCTCCGGGCCGGGCACCGAGTATCCGCAGGTTGGCTCGCTCGCCACTGGAACGGCGGTGAATGTGGCTGAATCCGCGAGCGGCTGGTATCGGCTAGCGCAGGACAGCGCGGCGCAGGGCTGGGCGGCTGCCCGCCTTTTCGCGCCGTGCGACCCCACTGCTAGCCCCATGCCCGGCGGAAAAAGTGAAGGGGACATGCGCAGTGAGCTTGCCGCGGCCGGATACCCTTTCGCCGGCACGGCTTCCGTGGAGGAGGTCCAGCGGGTGTATGCGCAGACGGCCGTGGACTATGCTGGTGGCGCGCCAGCTGCGCTCAGCGGCTCCGGATATCAGCCGGCGGACGGGCCGCTGTTCACGCGCTGGTCGGCGCAGGTTTCGCCGACGAACTCACTGCCTGAATACCCTCGCCCACAGCTAGCACGCACGCAGTGGCTGAGCCTGAACGGGATGTGGGAGTTCCAGCAGGCACAGGCCGGTGAAGGTCCGCCTGTTGGCCGCGCTCTCGCGGAAGATATCTTGGTGCCTTTTCCGATCGAATCGGCTCTCTCCGGGGTGATGCGCCATATTGACCGCGCCTGGTATCGGCGCGTGTTTGAGACCCCCTTAATCTGGGCCGGGCAGCGCGTGCTGCTGCACTTCGGTGCCGTGGATTGGGAGGCAAGTGTGTTCGTGAATGGGCAGCCGCTGGGAATCCATCAGGGCGGTTATGACTCCTTCAACTTCGACATCACCGATGTGCTTCGGCCGGTCGGCCCGCAAGAGATTGTGGTAGGCGTGTTTGACCCGACCGACAGTGGCGAGCAACCGCGAGGTAAACAGGTGCACGAACCGGGCGATATCTGGTACACGGCCTCCACCGGCATCTGGCAGACGGTGTGGCTGGAGCCGGTGCCGGCAACACGGGTCGAGGGCCTGCGCATCACCCCTGATGTGGACCGGGGCAGCGTCCATGTGGAGGTGGACGTTTCCGGGGCTGCGCCCGCGTGGGCGCAGGTGCAGGTCACCGCCGGCGGCCGCGCGGTGGCAGTGCAATCTGGCAGCACGGGTGGCGTCTTTTTCCTGCCAATTCCGAACGCGATTCTGTGGTCGCCGGGGAACCCGCACCTTTACGATCTGGAAGTAAAGTTGCTGGGAAACGGCGCGGTCATCGACAAAGTGAGCAGCTATTTTGGCATGCGCAAGATTTCAACGGCTCCAGTTGGCGGCGTGCCACGCGTGCATCTCAACGGGCAGCCGCTCTTTCAGGTGGGCGCGCTCGACCAAGGTTATTGGCCGGATGGCCTGTACACCGCGCCCGCCGATGAGGCCCTCCGTTACGATGTTGAAACAGCGCGTGCGCTTGGCTTCAACCTTATTCGCAAACACATGAAAGTCGAGCCGGCGCGCTGGTACTACTGGGCGGACCGGCTGGGGATGCTAGTCTGGCAGGATATGCCCATGGGCAATAATTGGTCCGAGTGGGGTCGCGCGCATTATCGCGATGAACTGGGGCGCATGCTGGCGCAGCTGCACAACCATCCATCGGTGATTACATGGGTGCTCTTCAACGAGCGCTGGGGCGAATTTGATGTTGCCAACATGGCTGCCACCGTCAAGTCGCTGGACCCAACCCGGCTGGTAATCGGCGCAAGCGGCTATGCCGATCAGGGCGTAGGCGATGCGATCAGTTTCCATTCGTACGAGCGCGTTGAGTTTCCCGCGGTCGGGAACGGCGGGGCGCGTGTGCTGGCTGAGTGGGGCGGGCTGGGTTGGCCGCTGAGCGCGCATCTGTGGGCGACTGACAATCTGCGCTGGTCCGAGCCCACTTATTTGGAATCGGAGTCAAGCGCAGCCGCGCTGCTGGCACGATACACAGAGTATGCCTATCAAATCAGAGCGCTGCGGGATAATGTCGGCTTGAGCGCGGCGGTGTATTCGCAGCTCACCGACGTGGAACGGGAAACCACCGGCTGGATAACATACGACCGGGCGGTGACGAAAGCCGCTCCTGAACAGGTGCGCGCCATCCACAATCTGTTGCATTGAGCGACAGCGTTAACTAGCGGCGTGCTGATATATCCGCGCGGTCTCGCGCGCGGTCTGCTCCCAACTGAAGAGCGCAGCCTGTTTGAACCCGCGCGTGCGTAGATCGCTTGCGAGCTCGGTGTCAACAATCACGCTGATAATTGCCGCGCCCAGTTTGCGCGCATCGGTCGGGTCGGAAACCAGATAAGCGGCGTCACCGACAACCTCGCTCAGCGAACCGGCCCCGGTGGTGATGACCGGCACTCCGCAAGCCATGGCCTCCAGTGGCGGCAGGCCAAATCCCTCGTAACTGGAAGGAAAGACAAAGCAGGCTGCGCCCCGATATAGCGCTGGTTTGTCGGCCTCACCCACCGCGCCGATGAAGCGTACGCTTTCGCGGATGCCATGCCGGACAGCGATGGCGGGCAGGTCGTGAAACACGCGTCCATCCGCGTGTGCCGGCAGACGTCCGGCAATCACTAACTGACACCCCTCGGGCAAGCCCAATCGCGCCCACGTCCACGCCGCCAGCAGGTGGCGCACGTTTTTGCGCTGCTGGAAGCCGCCCAGATAGAGCGCGTAGCATTCGGGCAGCCCGTGTTTCGCGCATAGGCTGTCGGCGGGTGTCTTGCCCGCCGCGGGCGCGAAGTGCTCTGCCGCTGCCAGATGCACCGTGTGCACGCGCTCGGGGGGCAGCTGCAGGCGCGCGATGATATCACGGCTTGAGCTGCGCGAGTCGGTGATGACCTCAGCCGCGCCCCGAGTCGCCGCCGCCGCCAGCGCAGTGTAGATACGCATCGGCAGCGAACCGCGATGCTCCGGGAGCAGCAGCGGGATGATGTCGTGAACAGTGACCACCAGTGGCGCGGGTGACCGCAGTGGCGGCGCCCAGTAGGGGATGTGGACGATGTCGGCATGTAGCTGCCGCGCTGCGCGGGGAATCGCAACTTGCTCAAAGCGGACTTTGGCGAGTGGATGACTGCCCGCCGCGCGCACATGCAGCTGCCAACCTGAGGGCTGTGGGGCGGGCAGCGGCGCGACTAAATGCAGGTCGATGTCAGTCGCTAGAGCGGGTAGTTCGCGCAGCAGCGCGTGCAGATATTGCCCTGAGCCTGTATCTGTGTGGGAAAGAAACCAGCCGCTGACGATTACCCGCATCGCGGTCACCCGGGGGCGAGAGTGGATGTGCGCGGCCTAGACAAAAGCACCACCCTTGGGTAAAATTAGCGTCTCACAAGAATAGCTGCAGTTTCGATTGAAGGGGTAACAGTGGCCAACATTATATCTGCGAAAAAGCGCATTCGCTCCGACATAAAGAAAACCGAGCGTAACCGTCGCCGCAAAGCACAAGTGCAAACCGCGGTGCGCCGCGCGCGCGAGGCGCTTGCCGATAAACAGGCAGAAGCGGCGCGGGTGGAGGTGCTCAACGCGGCTAGCAAACTGGACCGCGCCGCTGAAAACGGCGTCATTCATCGCAACAACGCCTCCCGGCGCAAAGGCAGCCTGATGCGCCGGCTGGCTGCGCTCGAGGCTGAAGACTGATGCCGCCACGGTGAATTGCGTTCTTTCATACGGAGAAACCCGCCAAAAGTGTTGGCGGGTTTTTGCATTAATCCCGCGCGCAGCGCCGGCCAGGCACGCATCTGACGGGGTTTTTCTGGCACTCAGGCAGTGGTCTCAGGCGGCCGGAGTGCCAGAAAGATCGAGGCGATAACCCTGTCCACGCACGGTCTGTAGCAGGTGCGGCCGCTGCGGGTTCTTTTCAATTGCGCCCCGCAACCAGCTGATGTGCACATCCAACGTGCGCGTGTCGCCGAGGTAGTCGGTTTCCCACACATGTTTTATCAGGTACTTGCGAGAGACCGTGCTGCCGACGCGATTCAGCAACACTTGCAGTAGTCGGGTCTCTTTGGGTGTCAGCCGTTTTTCTTCGTCCCAGCATTGCACGCGGCGCTGTTTGACGCTAACCCGCAGCGGCCCTACCTGACGCCAGTCGCCGTCAGGGAGCGGGCGCAGTCGCTTCACCGCGTTGAGTACCTTGCGCCCGGTGAACGGGTGCACAAGTGTGATGTGCGCGCCCCATTTCGAGTCAGGTGTGATGTGGTTTTCTACTAGGTGGATTAAGCGGCACGGGTTGTAAGCGCTGCGGATGCGGCGACACATGCGGTTGCCCACCGTGCGCATGGAAGCGGCGTCCAGAATGATTATGTCGGGCTCAAGGTGGGGCGCACGCTCAATCGCGGCAGCGACCTTGTTTTCGACGCGCACCGTGTGCCCACCTTTTTCCAGATCAATGGCAAAGGAAGGTGCAGTTACCCTGTGCGTTTCAATCAAAAGGAGATTGGCTCCCGTCATATGTAAACCCAATGTGTTAACTAGGTCACACTTCTTGATGCCGCGCCGAATCTGGGTCGCCACGCGGGATAGGACTGGCATTATACAGAACCATCGTGGGGGCTGCAAGTTGCAGCGCGGGTGATTTCTGGCGGCGAGCTGCGCGCGGCAGGGTGTATAATCGCGCCAACAGGGCAGAAAGCAGCCTATGGGCGACGATTTGCGCAAAACTAGAATAATCTGTACCATCGGCCCGGCTTCGAATTCTGAAGAGCTGCTGGCGGCCATGATGGCGGCCGGCATGAACGTGGCGCGGCTCAATTTCTCTCATGGGACGCATGAACACCATGCGCGGGTGATTGATCGAATCCGCACAGTGGGCGCGGCCATGGGGCTGCCGGTTGCCATTCTGCAGGACTTGCAGGGTCCGCGCATTCGCATCGGCGCGTTCGCGCAGGGTTCCACGGTGGAGCTGCAAACGGACGCTCGTTTTATCATCACCACGGAGGCGGTGGCGGGAGATAGCGAGAGGGTGTGCACCACATATGCGCGCCTGCCCGCCACTGCGCAGCCCGGCGACAGGCTGCTGCTCGATGATGGCAATCTGGAATTGGAGGTCGAATCCGCCCACGAAACAGAGGTGGTCACGCGCGTGAAAGTGGGCGGCACGCTCCATGCTCGTAAAGGCATTAACCTGCCGGGCGTGCAGATGGATATTGGCCCGTTGACGGAAAAGGACCGCGCAGACTTGACTTTCGGCCTGCAACAGGGAGTGGATTATGTGGCCGTCTCGTTTGTGCAGTGCGGGCAGGACATTGATACTGTGCGCGCCACCATGCGCGAAATAAACGCGGAGCGCGTGAACACGCCCATCATCGCCAAACTAGAGCGCCCGGCTGCCCTCGACAACCTGGAGCAGATACTCGACCATTGCGAGGGGGTGATGGTGGCGCGTGGAGACCTCGGGGTGGAAATCGGCGCCCAGAAGGTGCCCTCGGCGCAAAAGCGAATCATCGAGCTGGCGAACGAGCGCGGCAACATTGTGGTTACGGCAACGCAGATGCTGGAGAGCATGATTAGCACGCCTCGCCCCACCCGCGCGGAGGCTTCCGATGTGGCCAACGCGATTTTCGATGGCACCGATGCGGTCATGCTTTCAGCTGAAACTGCTGTGGGTGAATATCCGCTCGAGACTGTGCGCACAATCGCTGAGATTATCCGTGAGGCCGAGCAACACGAGGATGAATGGGGGCAGAGCAGCCATCGGGCAATGCTGCAGACGACGCCCGTCACCGCAGTGGCGTTGGCGCGCGCGGCACGCGAGCTGGCGCAAACGCTCGGGGCGGCCGCCATCGCCGTGTTCACGCGCAGCGGCCGCAACGTGCGCCTGGTTTCCAAAACGCGTCCGCCGGTGCCCATCATGGCCTTCACTTCGGATGCGGAAACATACACGCGCATGGCTCTGTTTCGCGGGGTGGTTCCCTTTCAGGTGCCGCGCGTGATGACGCTCGAGGAGATGACCAGATCGGCGGAACAAGTGCTGCTGCAGTCGTCGCCATTGGATGTAGGGGATCAGATTGTGATTATTGCCGGAATCCCAATCGCGGACATGCGCCCGGCGAACATCGTGCTGCTGCACACTATCGGTGGCGACATCTGAGCGGAACGGCGTCCGTAAATAAGGAAAATGGGACAGGTATGTGTCCCCTTGCTTGTTAATTCAGGTGCGACGTCAGCCCTGCGGGCTCTGGGCGGCCTCGATGCGGAAGCGCATCAGCTGCGCCTCAATCATGCCATCAATAAGATCTGGCGGCACGCGGATACCGTGCTGGGCGAGATAATCCGTGGCGAGGTTGACAGCATACGTCTTCTTTTCCTCGGCCAGGTTCAAGCCAGCTTCCAGAGCGCGGCGTTTTAACCCGCTTTGCTCAGCGGCCAGTACGGCGGTGCGCATGGCTCGGGCGAGCAAATCTGAGCGTACTTGGGCGGAATCAGCCGATCCGGCCGCGTTGCGGAACTGGCGCATCACTTCTGATTCAATCAAGCCGGCAATAGAAGCCGCGTCCATCTTCACGCCGAGGCTGCGGAAATAACCCCGCGCCATATCCATCGCGAATTTCTTTTTCTCCGGCCCAGACACCAACACACCGGTATTGCCATTTTGCTCGGCGGCGCGCACCACCAGTTCGGCTACGGTCTGCACCATCTGCAACTGCTCGTTGTTTAGGCGCTGTGAGAGCTCCTTTGAGCGCGCGCGCAGCCAGGAGGCAATGGAGGCCACTACAAACGGAAGCGCCGCCGTAAGCAACCCGGCGGCAAGCAAACCGACAAAGCTCATCACTGTTTCGGAGAGATTCTTAGCAGTCTCAGCGTTCATTGTTGTTCAGTAGCGCCTGTGCCAGTGAGATTATAGCCCACTCCTGCATCGGGTTGCAATCATTGCGACAGGTTGTGTGCTCTTCAATTGGAGCGGCGGGAAACCGGGGCGACATCCTCGCATCGCGGCTGCCTTGCTTTGCAAGAACTGTGCCCGTCCACGCTCAGTTATCGAAGGGAAGTGCTGTGACTGTCGCCCGCAGCGCGGGTTCTGAATCTCCCACCGCCAATTCCGCGCCCGGCCCGGCTGCGGCGGGTTTGAGCATGCCGAGCCCGATCCAACCTAAGCGCGGGGAGTGTACGCTGCTGGTCACCGCGCCGGCGCTGCTGCCGGCTGCGCGCAGCGTCGCGCCCACGGGCAGCTGCTGCTGTGCCCGCAGGCCGACAATGGTCTTAGCCAGCTTGCCGCGAGTATCCATGCGCGCGATGATTTCCTGCCCCGTGTAACAGCCTTTGGTGAAACTGATAGCCTCCCGCAAACCGACTTCGAGAGGAATAAAGGATGCATCGATTTCGTGACCTGCCCCGGGCAGCCCGGCCTCCACGCGCAGCAGTTCATGCAGGCCGGCGGGTGCCACAACCGCGCCTGCTTCAATTGCTCGCGCAATACAGTGTTGCATCAGTGGCGGCGGTGCGACCAGCTCGTACCCGAAACCGGCTGGCGCCGCGCCGCGCAGCAGCCACGCGTTCTCGCCGAGCGGAAGGGCGTGATGGGGCGGCAGCTCGGCAGCCGCGCTCGCCAGTTGCGAGGCCACGGCGGACGCCTGCGCGCCATAGAGACCATGCTGGCCAAGTTCTGTGGTCGCAGCTTGCAGCGTGACGTCATCTTGAAAGAAAATGAAGCCGCGTAGCCACTGCTGGACCGTTTCTGATTGGTCCGAACTAGTAAGAAGCAGTGCGCGCTCGTCCAGATTCAGCACCAGCAGATAATCGACGATGCGCCCGAGTGGCGTTGTGAGCACGGTTGGGCGACCCTCGTGCTGGGTCATTCCATTGAGGTTGTTTGTGGAGAGGCGGTGCAGCAGGTCCAGCCGGTCGGGCCCGTGCGCCCAGATGCGGCCCACGGTGCTGCGGTCGATGATGACGCAGCCGGAGCGGGCGCGATGGTAGCTCTCAGTAAGGTCTTCTGGTGATGATCGAACCATCTCTGTCTGTGATACCCGCGTGTCGTTACAGGCCGGCCATTATTTTGTGGAGGGATTCTTCCGAGGGCCGCAACTCAGCCTCCGAAAGCTGCGCCAGCGGTACGTCGGTCAGCCGCTCGGCCTCAATCAGGTTGACGCGCCCGGGGTTGTAATAGAGCAGCCCGGTCAGTAGGGTGTGTTCCTCTTTGGCGTGTTCCAGTGCCCGCAGCGCGGCGACGCGATCTGTCGGGTCGTACGTCTCATCCAACTTCTTTAATATGATGTGGGAACCGTCGTGCAGGGTGACGGTGCTGGCATCGCCCGGGTCATAGTCCGCGGTGATTTCCTCGCGCAGCGGCACATAGGCGATATCGTGCAGCGGCGCGTCGTGGTCGCGCGCCCAATCGTAGCCTTTGGTGGAAGTGGCCGTGTTGTTGAAGGTCACGCAGGGGCTGACGATATCCAGCAGCGCGGTACCCTCGTAGCTGATGGCAGCCTTCAGCAGCGGTCGCACCTGTTTTGGGTCGCCCGCAAAGGAGCGCGCCACGAAGCCGCAATCCGCCACGATGGCCTCCAGGCATAAATCCATTGGAGGAAGCTCGTTTTTGCCATAATGTTTCAGCACTTGCCCTTCATCGGCAGTGGCCGAGAACTGGCCTTTGGTGAGACCATAAACGCCGTTGTTCTCAACGATGTACACCATCGGCGTGTTGCGCCGCATCACATGCTTGAACTGGCCGAGGCCGATGCTGCCGGTGTCGCCGTCCCCACTGACGCCGATAGCTATCAGGTCTCGGTTTGCCAGCATGGCCCCGCTCGCGACAGCGGGCATGCGGCCGTGCACCGCGTTGAATGCGAATGATCGACTCATGAAATATGCCGGGCTCTTGCTGGAGCAGCCGATGCCGCTGAATTTGACCACCTGCTCGGGCTGCAGATCGAGTTCGAAAGCGATGGTGATTATCTGCGAGCCAACGGAGGTGTGGCCACAACCGGCGCACAGCGAGGATTCCGCGCCCCTGTAATCGTGCTTTTCCAGCCCAACGGCGTTCGTTTTATTGCGTGAGGGCGCCATCTTGATCGGCCTCCTTTTCCACAACTTTTGCTGCAATCCAGCTTGCCGTCAGTGGCAGGCCGTCACAGTGCGCCAGCGACTGTAGCCGGGTGGCCAGTGCAGGCATCTGCAGCTGGATTATTTTGTGCAGCTGCCCATCAACGTTCATTTCTATTACGTAGATCCGTTCATGCGCGGCGACGAAATCGCGCACGGCCACGCTTGCTGGCAGGCCACGCAGGCGCAGGTAGCTGCTTTCAATGCCGACGGCAGCCAGCCGGTCGCGCGCTTCCGCAATTGCCGGGTCGGTTGAGCCGAAGCCAATGAAGCCGATGCGCGCGTTCTGCGTCAGCTCTGTCACCGGAGGCGGTAACTGCCGCCGCGCGGTCTCCCACTTCCTTTTCAACCGCGCCATGTTTTCGAGATAGTCTTGCGCATCCTCGCTGTACTGTGCTGCCGCGTTGTGCCCGCTGCCGCGCGTGAAATATGCCGCTCCGAGCTGGCGGGTGCCGGGCAAGGTTCGGTAAGTGATGCCGTCGCCGTCCACATCCATATAGCGCTGGAAACTGTTGGCGGCGACCTGTTCAGCTGTGAGCACCTTTCCGCGGTCCATGGGCTGTTCCGGATATTCGAAAGGTGCGGTCATCCAGATGTTCATGCCCAAATCAAGGTCGCTGAGAACGAACACCGGGGTCTGAAAGCGCTCGGCAATGTCGAGGGCGCGCCAACCGAATTCGAAGCATTCGGCCACAGTGCCGGGCAACAGGCAGATGTGTCGCGTGTCGCCGTGGCTGGCCCAGTAGCAAGCGGTCACATCGGCCTGCGAGACGCGCGTGGGCAACCCGGTACTCGGGCCCATGCGCTGCACGTTCCAGATGACGGCCGGAATCTCTGCGTAATAGCCGTAACCGGCGAATTCAGACATCAAGCTGATGCCCGGTCCGGATGTGGCCGTCATCGCGCGCGCGCCCGCCCAACCCGCGCCAAGCACCATACCGACCGCCGCCAGTTCGTCTTCGGCCTGCACGATCGCGTAAGTTGCGCTGCCGTCATCAGAGTTGCGCAGCATTTCCGCATAGTGGGTGAGTGCGTCTGCGAGGCTGGTGGATGGGGTGATCGGGTACCAGGCCATGACGGTCATGCCGCCGTAAATTGCGCCGAGCGCGGCGGCAAAGTTGCCGTCAATCATTATCATGCCTTCGGTGGCGCTGCTGCGCTCCACCCGGTATGGGTCGGTTTTGGAAAGGTTCCGTGTTGCCCAATCAAAGGCGGACTTGACGACGGAAAGATTGGTCTGAATCAACTTCTCGCGGCGCGCGAACTGCCAGCGCAGCGCTGCCTCAATCTCTATCAACTCAATACCCAGAACGTGCGCGAGCACACCGACGTACACCATGTTGGCTATGTATGGCCGCATTGAGGTCGAGACGCCCGCCTGCTTCGATAGCTGCTTTACCGGCATGTGGTAATAGGTCAGGTCATCGCGCGCCAGCTCATGCTCGGCGCTTTCGGGGTAAAAACAGACTCCGCCCGTTTCTACTTTAGCGAGGTCATCCGCTACTGTTTCAGGGTTCATCAGCACCACTATTTCCGCGCGCTCCCGGCGGGCGACATAACCATCCTGACTGCAGCGGATCGTGTACCAGGTGGGCATGCCCTGAATGTTGGAGGGGAAGAGGTTCTTCCCGCTGCTGGGGATGCCCATCTTGAAGAGCGCGCGCAGCAGCACCAGATTGGAAGTCTGACTACCAGACCCGTTGGGCGTGGCAATCTGGATGGAAAAGTCGTTTATCAGCGGGCCGGCGCGTTTCGCGATGGCGCTGCTGTCGGCTGGAATCTCTGTGACGGCCATATGTTCTCCGATGCTTTATGTGGTTATGCGCGCCCGCGCTCAGGAAACCTGCGGGCGGGCAACATCGCGGGCCCGGAGCAGCTCGGTGTGCTCGACCAGTGCGCGCTGAGCGAATTCGACATCACCGCTGATGATGCCGGCGATTATCTGAGCGTGGTAGTCCCACACCTCCCGCAGATAGTCGATGTCCGCATAAACATTAAGCTCGACCGCTTCGTAGGCGTCCCAGTATGCCTCCAGCAGGCCTTGCACGAACGGGTTTTCCAATCGTTGGAAAATCCCCAGATGCAGGGCGCGGTGCTCCTGATGCGGAATGCGGATGGGCGCGCCCTCCAGTTTGCGCTGCGCGGCGCGCACCAGGCTTTGTAGGGCGGCTTTGTCGCCGGCGGATAATTGCGCTACTGCCTCGGCAAAGAAGCTGACTTCGACATGATGCCGCAGCGCGCTGAAGGCGCTGAATAGGTTGCTGTCCACCGCCAGCGCGAAAAGCAGACTGTGTTTGATGGCCGGTAGAAAGGTGTATTCGGCGCAGCGAATGCCGGAGCGCGGCTTAATTTCCACCAGTCCGAGGTGGCGGGCTACCTCAAGCTGCTCACGCAGTTTGCTCATGCTCAATCCGAGCTGGATTTTGAGTTTTTCCAGCGGAGGCAGGCGGTCTCCGGGGCGGCAGCCGTTGGCGACCAGATAGCGCAGGAAGTCCGAATCAATCTTAGCGGCCATCATCTTTCTTCAGATATGCACGTGCATCCGTATAATTTGATTATTCTGATTATATCGTGGTGTTTCCGCTGCTGTCAATCTACACACCAGCGCCACGATCTCGCCGGGAGTGACAGCGTGGTATACTCGCGGGCGCGCTGAGTACTGTGGAGGTGCATCGATGGTGAGCGAGGAACTGCTGGAAATTCTGCGTTGTCCGGCCTGTGTGCAGCAATCCGAAGGCATGCTGGAACTGACCCACGACACTTGGCTGGTGTGCCAAGAAGATGGTTGTGGGCGCAAGTACCCGATCCGGGATGACATTCCGGTGATGCTGATTGATGAGGGTGATAAATGGGCGCAAACGGCCGTGTCCGACCTTCCGGTGCCGCCGCCGGCCGACTGATTGCCACGTCAACAACTTCGTACGCTTGGCCGTGAGGCGGTGATGATGAGCCTACAGAGGCTGCTGGCGCAACTCAATTGTGGCGACGATGAATTGGCGGAGGCGGCCGCGCAGGTGCTTCCTGATTTTGGAGAGCGTGCGCTGGCCGTGCTGACTGAGATGTGCGCCAGCGAGAATGTAGAATCACGCTGGTGGGCTACGCGCACGCTAGGTGATTTTCCGGGCTCGGCAGCGACTGAACTTCTGGTCAAGCGGTTGAAAGATGAAGATGCTGAGGTGCGCGTCGTGGCGGTACTAGCACTCGGGCAACGGGCCGACCCAAGTGCCGTGAATCCGTTGGCCGTCATGCTGCGGAACTCCGGCGGCTACATTGCGCGTCATGCCGCCGAGGCGCTGGCCCGTCTTGGCGATGTGGCTGCGCCTGCGCTTGTTGATGCGCTTGGCGGTGGCGATGCCGGCGTGCGCGCAAATGCCGCTCGCGCGCTGGCGCGTTTGAACGACAACGAAGCCGTCCCTGCTCTGGTCCAGGCGCTCGATGACGAATCTGCAGTGGTCTCTCACTGGGCCGAAATCGCGCTCGAGCAGCGTGGGGTGGGCATGCTTTTTTTCCAGCCGTAGCGTTGTCTCATTCCGGCCATACCCAAACTATCCACATCCCTACCATCACGAGCGCGGCTGCGACCTCGAGCAGATAGCCAGCCCCGAACCCGAGCAGCACGCCGTGGGTGGCCTGCCAGGCTTTCGCTTTGTCCTGCGTGCGACTGTATTCCGTGAGGTAAATACCGAGCACGCCTCCAATCGGTGCGCCGATGACTGGCAACACGAAGAATCCTATCACCGCCAATGCCAGCCCGAGCAGCATGGACTGGCGCGAGGCTCCGCCACGGCTGGCGCCGGACTTTGCCAACCACAGCCGCGCGGCGCCGGAAGCTACTGCCAGCAACGCCATCGTGGCCAGCAGCTGACCGCCGTTCTCTCCGAAGCCGGTCAACAGGCCATAACCGGCGACCGCCAATAGGATGAGCGTCGGACCGGGCAGCACGGGCACAATCGTGCCCGCCAACCCGACCAGCATCACCAGTCCGGTGAGAATAAGTATCAGCAATTCCGAGATCGGCATTGTGCTCTCGCTATGCGCTGATTTCGCCCTCGCCCGGCATCCACGGGCGCAGCACTTCGGGGATCACCACGCTTCCATCGGCTTGCTGATAGTTCTCCAGCACGGCGATGAGTGTGCGCGGCAGGCCGAGACCAGACCCGTTCAGCGTGTGCACGAATGCCGGTTTGGCGCCTATCTCGGGCCGGAAGCGCGCGTTGGCGCGGCGCGCTTGGAAGTCGCCGCAGTTAGAGACCGACGATACTTCCAACCACTCATCGCAGCCCGGCGCCCAGGCCTCGATATCGTACGTGATGCGCGACCCGAATCCCAGATCCCCGCTGCAAAGCTGGCGCACGCGGTAAGGCAGCCCGAGCTCGGCGCAGGTCTTCTCTGCGTCGGCGACCATTTTCTGCAGCGCGTCAGCGGATTGCTCCGGCTGAGTGAAGGCGTACATCTCTACTTTGTCAAACTGGTGGCCACGCTTGATGCCGCGCACATCCTTGCCCGCGGCCACCTTCTCGCGGCGGAAGCACGGTGTGTAGGCGGTGTAGTAAAGTGGCAGTTCGTCCGCGGCGAGGATTTCATCGCGGTGCAGATTGGTTAGCGGCACCTCGGCGGTGGTCACGAACCAGGCATCGTCCTCGGCGTCGTGGTAAATGTTGTCCGCGAATTTGGGCAGCTGCCCGGCGGCTTCAAAGTTGACCTCCTTCACCATGAACGGCAGATAGCGCTCCGTGTAGCCCTGCTGCGCGTGCTGCGCTAGCATGAAGCTGATGAGCGCGCGCTGCAGACGCGCGCCGGCGTCATTGAGCACATAAAACCGCGAACCGCTCAATTTAACGCCGCGCTCGAAATCGATGATGCCCAGGCCTGTGCCAATCTCCCAGTGCGGTTTCGGCGCAAAATCGAATTCTACTCGCGCGCCGACCTCGCGCACGGTCACGTTGTCATCGTCGCTCTCACCCGGCGGAGTGTCGGGCTCCGGCATGTTGGGTATTTCCAGCAAGAGGGCGCGCAGGCGGGTTTCGACGGCGCGCACCTGTTCATCTAGGCTGGAGATGCGGTCACGAACGGAGCGCATTTCCGCGATGCGCTCCTCGCGGTCGGAGGCGGCCTTCATGCGGCCGATTTCTCTGGAGACGCGATTGCGTTCAGATTTAAGCGTCTCGGTTTGCTTCAGAAGCTCGCGCCGCTCGCGGTCCAACGCAAGCACGCCCTCCAGGTCTGCTTCGGCGCGGCGAAGCGCGAGCGCGGCCCTCACCTCTTCCGGGTTCTGGCGGATGAAATTGATGTCAAGCATTGCGGCCTCCGTGTGTTCAATGAATGCGAACGGCCCCGCATCCGTGGTAGGACGAGGGGTCGCTCGTGGTGCCACCTACCTTTATCAGGCGCTGTGCCTGACCTCATTGTGCGCTAACGGGCGTTCCCGGCTAGCCTTTCGGTGGCGGCTTTGATGGAATAGAACCGCCCGACTCCCCACTGCCTTACAGCCACCGGCAGCTCTCTGCAGGGGCATTTCCGCGGCGATGGGTCTTCATCGACCTTTCTATGATTTGAACCGGGCTGATTCTATACGCATCTTGGCCGGTTGTGCAAACTGCGTCGGAGGATTAAGGCCAGCCGGATTTGCGCAAGCGGGCTGTACTCTGCATGCGCATGCGATTGAAGGTGTAGTGGAATGAGTCATGGGCGCACTCCGCTCCGGCCAGCAAGAGCTGCTCTTCAAACGGGCGCGCGATGATGTCGTCTGCCTCCATTGGCATGACTATCTCACTCTTTGCAAAACTGCAGGCAGTAATGGTGAAAGGTGTTGCTCACCCAGGCGCTGCCCATGCCGTAAGGCGCGAGATGTTGATTGTCCTGACACCAGATACGCTCGTCTTTGAGCGTAAAGGTTTCACCCAGGAGCCGGGCCATGTCCCAAGCGAGAGGATAAATGCGGCCGCCTTTCTTTATATTTTTCACGATGACGGTCAGATACGCGCCTGCCTTCAACAGCGGCTGCAACGAGGCGTATATGGCGCAGAGCTGTTCGAGGAAATGATCGTAACCCGCTAGGTTTCCCAGATCACGTGAGTCGTCAGAGTAGACAACATCCAGGTCTGCGGCGGCACGCCGCTTCTTCTGTGTGCTCGCGCCGCGCATGTGCAGCATGTCCCAGTATGGCGGCGAGGTGATGACGTAATCAAAGCGCGGAAGCGATTGCCGGAGCGCCGCCCGGCAATCAGCATGGATGACACGCGCGGAAAGCGCGCCGGCAGCTGAACCCAGAGCCTGATGCTCGGCAGCGACCGCCTGTCGCTCTATTGCGGCGTATTCCTCGTTGAGTTCAATGCCGATGCCGTTACGCCCGGAGCGTAGGCAGGCAACTAGTGTGCTTCCGGTGCCGACCATCGGGTCGAGCACGCTCTCTCCCGCTTTGGTAAAAAACTCGATGAATGTCTGCACAAGCGTCTCCGGGAATTTGGCCGGATGACGCAGCACGCCCGTCTTTCTCGGCGAGGGGTTGTGGATGAACCATGATTTCTGGAACTGCAGCCATGCCTTCGGGTCGAGGTCGTTCAGCCGGTTGCGGAAGGGCCTTTTTGGCATACGAGAGGCGGGCTGGTCAGGCGCGTGTGCTTGGGGAGAATTGTAGCATGGTTGCCAAGCGCGCGGCTATAATGCGGGTGTGGTCAACGCCGAGTTGAAACGCAAAGCCGAGCGAGTGCTTCGCACGTTGTTGAAAACCTACGGGCAGCCGGTGTGGCGGAAGCCGCTCCCGCCGCTGGATGAACTGGTTTCCACCATCCTTTCGCAGAATACCAATGACAGTAATCGTGACCGTGCTTTCGATGCGCTGTGCAGCGCTTTCGTAGATTTGGATGCAGTGCGCGATGCGCCGACGGAGGCTGTGATAGCGGCCATTCGGCCAGCTGGATTGGCCAACCAAAAAGGCCCGCGCATTCAGCAGGTGCTGCGCCAGATTACCGCGGAACGGGGCGAGCTATCGCTTCATTTTCTCGGCGAGCTGCCGATGGAAGAGGCGCGGCGCTGGTTGCTGCGCTTTAAGGGTGTCGGGCCAAAGACGGCGGCGATTGTGCTACTCTTTGCTTTTCGGCGACCTGCTTTTCCGGTGGATACTCACGTCCACCGCGTAACTGGGCGCCTCGGCTTGTGCCCGCACAGGATGAGCGCAGCGGGCGCCCATCCGCATTTGGAGGCCTTGTTCCAGCAGCAGCATTATTACGCGGCTCACCTGAATCTTATCCGGCTGGGACGGGAAACATGCCGCGCGCGCCGCCCGAGATGCACGCAATGCGTGCTGCGCAGTTTCTGCGATTATTGGAAGGTGTCCCGGGCTGCTGTCATGGACACGTGAGTTATCCGGTGAACAGAGGCAGATGGCCGAGTGCGTATATGTGCTCCCATTGCGAGCGCTCGCCCTCGGTCAGGATGGCAGCTTCGGCAGCCACCTCCGCGCCGGCTTTGGACATGAGCAGACGCATCGCCTGCAGGGTGGAGCCGGTGCTGATTACATCGTCTATCAGCGCGATGTGTTTGCCCGCAATCAGGGCGCGGTCTTTTTCATCCAGATAGAGCGTCTGCGGTTTGCCGGTGGTGATTGAGAGTGTCTCCGCTCGCAGGCTATCGCCCATATAGGGTTTGTGCGTTTTGCGCAGCACCACATACGGTTTTTCCGCGGTGAGGGCCAGCGCGCAGACGAGCGGGATACTCTTTGCCTCTGCGGTCACCAGCACCGCGTAATCCACGGCGTGCAGTTTTTGCGCCAGCGCGGCGGCTGCGGCCTGCACCAGTTCCGTGTCGCCGAGTATGTTGAGCACCGCGATGCGCAGGCCGGGTTTGACCTGCATAAGCGGCAACTCTCGACGCACGCCGGCCACTTCTATTGGATACATTCTTTCGTCAGTACTCATGTTTTCTCCCTAGATAGCAGCGGTTCCTTGAAGTCGTATATGCCGTCCTTGATAATACACACGCGTCCGCAGTTTGGACAGGCGAGTTCGTTCCCGGTCTCTGTGAGTTCGGTGCCGGCACAGCGCGGGCAACGGAAGAAGGCTTGCGTTGCCGCGACTGACCCGTTCGGGTGCGCGTCGGCGCGCAACATCACGCTCGGAGTGAGCTGCCAACGATCACCGCTGGGCTGCAGGGCTGCGTCGATGGCCGCCAGCCACGCCGCCGGTACAAAGCGCTTCAGGATCGGCAGCCGGAAATGGGAAAGGCTGCGCTGGTGTCCGACAGTGTACCCCGCCTCGCGCAGCCATCTGCGTATACTGCGCGGGTGAAAATTGAAATTGAGTCTGGCGAATTCCACCGGTTCCGGGCTGAACGGGCTCCAATTCTGCCGACCGAGCCAGTAACGCATAATTGCCTTCGCATTGCGCTTGTTGGCGAACTCCAACACCAGTGCGCCACGCGGACGCAAGGTGGCGCGGATGCCGGCAAGCGCGGCGGGAGGGTCCACAAGGTGATGGACGACACGCACCATCAGGGCGGCGTTGAAGAGACCGCCAACGAACGGCATCTGGTAAATATCGGCGGCCACGTAAATGAAGCGGGTGTCACGGCCCAGGCGCTCCTGTGCTTGCCGCAGCTGCGTGCGCGAATAATCCAGCAGCGCCACGCGTTCAAAGCGAGCAAGTTCGCCCGTCAGGCGACCGGCGCCCGCGCCGATTTCTAGACAGAGCGCGCCGCTCTGCGGGAGTAGACGGCGCAGCGCTATGCGCTCGACGCGGTCTTCGTATTCGCGGGCGCCCTCGTCCCAGAACTCGGTCTGGTAACGCGAGCCCTCGTAATCACATATGGGCTTGGTTGAGGAAGCATTCATCACGAGGACTTATTGGAATCGGCCTCTTTCTGCAGCGCTACCTGCAGCACTGAACGAACCACCTGTGGGTTGGCTTTGCCGCCCATAGCGCGCATCACCTGCCCGAAGAACCAGTTTGCGAGCGTCTCTTTGCCGGCCAGAAAACTCTCCACCTGCTCAGGATTATCTCCCAGCACGCTTTCGACCGCCTCTGAGATGGCGGCCGTGTCGCTAACCTGTTCCAGCGCGCGCTCCGTGATGATGGCCTGTGGTTCCGCGCCGGTTTCGAGCATTTCGCGCAGCACCCGCTTTGCGCTGCTGGCGCTGATGCGATCGGCTTGCTGCAGCGCTAACAAGGCCACCAGTTGCTCCGGGGTGATTTTCACCTCATCGATGCCGATTCCGGTCGTGTTCAGCATCCCGAAGAGCTGACTGCTCAACCAGTTGGCGATTGTTTTGGCCTGCACGGGTGGGTTTGCCTCTGCGCCGCTGCGTACTGCCGCTTCGAAAAACTCTGCCACCGGGCGCTGCGCCACCAGCACGCGCACATCATACTCGCTCAGCCCCATGGCGCGGAAGCGCTCGGTTTTTTCGGCGGGCAGCTCGGGCAGATCGGCGCGGATTTCCTGTACCCAGGCCGGGTCAATTTGCAGCGGCGGCAAATCTGGCTCGGGAAAGTAGCGGTAATCGTGGGCGTGTTCTTTACTGCGCTGCGTGATGGTCACGCCGCGCGCTTCGTCCCATCCCAGCGTTTGTTGCTGCACCGTCTCGCCGGCGTCACGCGCGGTGGTCTGTCGCTCGATTTCATATTGGGTGCTGCGCTGCAATGCGCGGAATGAGTTCAGATTCTTGATTTCGGTGCGGGTGTTCAGAGTTTGACTTCCGGGCGCGCGCACCGAAATGTTCGCTTCAAAGCGGATGACGCCCTTTGCCATATCGCCGCTGTTCACTCCCAGATAGCTGAGGATGGCGTGCAACTCCCTTGCACAGGTTTCTGCTTCCGCGGCCGAGCGCAAATCTGGCTCGCTGACTATTTCCAGCAGCGGCACCCCGGCGCGGTTCAGGTCCACGAGCGAGGAGCCGCGCTCATCACCCCCGCTTTCGCGGTGCAGCAGCTTGCCGGTATCCTCCTCAAGATGCACCCGGCGGATGCAGATTTTTCGCTCTGTGTCCGCAGTCGAGATGGAAATGTGACCATCCGTCGCCAGCGGCCGCTCGTATTGTGAAATCTGATAACCCTTTGGGAGATCGGGGTAAAAGTAGTTTTTTCGCGCGAAGATGCTCTCCGCCGCCACTTTGCACTTTAACACCAGCGCGACCATTAGCGCTAACTGCACTGCACGCTGGTTTGCCACCGGAAGTGCGCCTGGCATTCCGGCGCAGACCGGGCAGGTGTAGCGGTTAGGCTCGGCGGTGGTGGAATCTACCACGCGGCAGCCGCAGAACATCTTCGATTGCGTCTGCAATTCAGCGTGAACCTCCAGCCCGATGACTGCCTGATAATTCATTTCTATCCGTGGCGCTGCATGAAGCGCCACATGCGCCGGAGCGCCTCTTCAATCTTTTCGTGCGCGGCGGCGTATGAGCAGCGCACGAACCCGACGCCGCTTGGCCCGAAGGCTGAACCCGGCACCACGGCGACGGATTCTTCCTCCAGCAGCCGGGAAGAGAAAGCGTTCTCGCCCATGCCGCTTTTCGTTATGGAGGGAAAGGCATAAAAAGCGCCGCGCGGCTCGAAACAATCCAACCCGAGGCCGTTGAGCCCATCGACAATCAGGCGGCGGCGGCGATCGTAGCGCAGGCGCATTTCCTCGACGTGCTCTTCTCCGTGCTGCAAAGCGTGCAGCGCTGCCGCCTGTGCCACCGTCGCGGCTGACATGATGGTGTACTGGTGAATCTTGCGCAAGCTAGCCACGATTTCGGCCGGGCCGACCACGTACCCAAGTCGCCATCCAGTCATGGCGTAATCTTTGGAGAAGCCCCCCAGCGTGAGCGTGCGCGCCTGCATTCCCGGAAGGCTGGCGAAGCAGATGTGTTCAAATCCGTACACCAGCCGATCGTATATCTCGTCGGAGATGACCATCAGGTCATGTTTCTCGGCAAGGCAGGCGAGGGCCAGAAGGTTCTCGCGCGTCATCACCGCGCCGGTCGGGTTGCACGGGAAGCCAATCAGAAGCGCTTTTGTCTGCGGAGTGATGGCAGCCGCCACTGCCTCGGCTTTCACCTGAAAATCGTTTTCCGGACCGGTCGGAACGGTGACCGGAATGCCGTGGGCCAGCGCTACTTGCGCTGTGTAGCTGACGAAGCACGGCTCCGGCACGATGACCTCGTCGCCGGGGTTCAGAGTGGCCGCGAAGGCCAGATAAAGCGCTTCCGATACCCCGACTGTGATAAGTACATCGTTCTCTGGGTCATGGTCGATTGCATACTTGCGCTGCAAATGAGACGCAACAGCACGGCGCAGCTCGATGGTGCCGGCGTTCGCAGTATACTGCGTGTCGCCACGCTGTAACGAGGCGATGCCGGCCTGCACGATTGGCGACGGGGTGACGAAATCCGGCTCGCCAATGCCGAGCGAAATCACGTCATCCATCGTGGCGGCGATGTCGAAGAAGCGCCGGATTCCTGAGGGCGACAGCGCGTTCACATGGTCGGCGATGAAAGTGGTCATAGTGCTTTCTCGTGGCCGTGGCAATGGCGCCGTGCGAAAGGTTTAGCCATGCACAATCTCCCGTTCCATTTAGTGGATGTTCCCCGGGCTGTCGCACGCGTCTGGTTCTATCTTGCAGGGCGAAGCCGCCCGCATTATCACCGTTTTGCAGAGAGAAAGCAAGGATACGCTCAGCGGGAACGCAGGTAAGTCATGTATACTTCCGGCATGCGGCCAGCGCACTCGCACTCAAACTGGGCGGAAATTGACCTTGGCGCCATCGCGGGGAACGTGCGCCATTTCTGCGCGCGCAGCAACGCGCGAATGATGGCAGTGGTCAAGGCAAACGCGTATGGCCACGGGGCAGTGCCGGTGGCGCAGGCCGCCCTGAATGCCGGGGTAAGCTGGTGTGGGGTGGCGCAGGCTGAGGAGGCACTTGAGTTGCGCCGGGCAGGCCTGGATTGCCCGATTCTGCTACTGGGATTTGCCCCACCGGCGCGGCTTGCGGAACTGATATCCGAGCGCGTCTCGCTGACTGTGTGGGAGGCCGGGCAGCTGCATAAGGCCGCCGCAGCTGCCCAAGATTCGGGGCAGCCCGCTCGGATGCATTTAAAGGTGGATACCGGCTTGGGCCGCGTGGGCGTCAGTCCGGAGCGGGCGACGGCGCTCGCGCACAGCCTGACGGACACTGATGGGCTGCAGTTCGAGGGGTTGTTGACGCACTTCGCGCGAGCGGACGAGAAAGATCTTAGGCCGACGCTGCAGCAGGAACGCCGCTTTCGTGATGTTCTCGATGCGCTGGAGGCGGGCGGGCTGCGGCCGGGATTGGTACATGCCGCCAATTCCGCGGCCACGCTGGTGCGGCCGCAATCTCACTTTGACATGGTGCGCGTTGGCATCGCCATGTACGGGCTTGACCCCTCGGCGAACTGCCCCTGCCCGGGGGAGCTGCGTCCGGCGCTGGCGTGGAAATCGCAGCTCACCCATGTGAAGACTGTGCCAAAGGGCTCGGGCCTAAGCTACGGCCACGAATACATCACCAGTGGGGAGGAGACCATCGGCACGGTTCCGGCCGGTTATGCCGACGGTTACCGCCGCGCGGGCGAGAAAGTGGCTCTGGTGGGTGGAGAACCCGTGCCGGTGCTGGGGCGAGTGTGCATGGATCAGTTTCTCGTGCGCCTGGACGATGTGACTGGCGCGGCCGTGGGCGATGAAGTGGTGCTGCTCGGCCAGCAGGGTCAGGCGCGGCTGCCCGCTGAAGCACTGGCCCTGCGGTGGGGCACCATTAATTACGACTTGGTTTGCGGTATCGGCGCGCGCGTGCCCCGCGTCTACGTCTAGCGCTCTTCCGGCTCGCACAGCGCTGTGGCTGCTGCTGCAGATTCGGGTACCGGTCGGATGCACCAGCGGTCGTGCGAGCGCGAGTAGCTCAGTTCGATCGTCAGGTTGCCCTCGGTACGCACGCGGAAGCGCGGGCCGGTTGGGTTTTGCCAACTAGCTAGAACAGTCTGCACCTGATGGCGCTCTCCGTTCCAATCGAAAGCGCGCGGCCGCTCCCCGAAATCTGCGCCGGAATAGCATTCGACAGTTTCCGTCATTCAAAGCCTAATTCGGATTCGTCGCCCACATTGAAGGTGCGGAAACGCCCTTTCACCCGCGCGCCGCGACCGATGAGTGATTGCGCCAGCACCGCGTCGGTGATTCGTGCGCCCTGATCGACAATCGAATCGCGGATGATGGAGCCATCGATGTGGCAATCCGCGCCGATGGTGGCGAAAGGCCCGATGACCGAATCCCTTATCTGTGCATCGGCGTGGATGTTCACGGGGGGCATCACCACGTAATCGCGCGCGACCACCGCAGCGCTGTTGTCGTGCCCGTGCTGCAACAGGTGTTTGTTCGTGTGCAGGACGCTCTCCGGCTTGCCGCAATCCTCCCAGATGTCCACTTCCTGCACGCGCATCTGCATGCCTTCATCCAGCAATATCTGCATCGCGTCGGCGAGATAATACTCGCCCTTGGTCTGCATGTGGCCGCCGACCTGTTTCTCAATCGCGTCCATTAGGCGAGCGCCATCCTGTAGGAAATAGAATCCGACCACAGCCAGATTGTTGCTCACTGAATCCGGTTTTTCGATAATGCGATTAACGTAGCCGCCCTCGCCGCGCACAGCGACCCCGAACCGGCGCGGGTCCTGCACCTGTTTCACCCAGGCGACCGCATCGCAAGCCTCGGCGTGCATCCCGGTCAGGTCGGTTTCCACGATGGTATCCGCGAAGCCGATCAGCAGCGGCCCGTTGACGAAATCCCTGGCCAACAGCACCGCGGGTGACTGCCCGTTGAGTTCCTTCTGTTCCAGAAAGCGCGCCTCGATGTCGGGGAATTCCGCGTTGATGTAAGCCTCAATCTGCTCGCCCATGTACCCAGTGATGAGGATGAATTCCTCCACCTCGACGTCGCGGAACATCGCTAGCACATGACCGAGTACAGGGGTGCCGGCCACGTTCATCAGTGGCTTCGGTTTGCTGAACGTGTGCGGTCGCAAACGCGTTCCGAATCCGGCCAACGGTATGATCACTTTCATCTTAATTCTCCAATGAGGGGGCGTGCCACTGCCAGTCAGTGGCACGCTGGAAAACATGCGCCACGTTTAGCAGGCGCTGCTCTGCAAATGCCGGGCCAAGCAACTGCATCCCGATAGGCAGCCCGTTGGCATCCAGGCCGCAGGGCAGTGAGATCCCGGGTAGCCCAGCCAGGTTGCATGACAATGTAAAAGCGTCGGACAGGTACATCTGCAGCGGGTTGTCCGTTTTTTCACCCAACTTGAAAGCGGTGGTCGGGGTGGTCGGCCCGGCGATGACATCGACATGCTCGAATGCAGTGTCAAAGTCTTGTTTCACGAGAGTGCGTACTTTCTGTGCCCGCCGGTAATAATCATCGTAATACCCGGCAGCGAGGGCATAAGTGCCCAGCATGATGCGTCGCTTGACTTCAGAGCCGAACCCGGCGCTGCGCGTGCTCACATAAGTTTCCCACAGGTTGTGGCAGCTGTGGCGTTGGCCATAGCGCATGCCATCGTAGCGAGCCAGGTTTGCGGAGGCCTCGGCGTTGGCAATGAGGTAATAGGCCGGTAGCGCATGTTCGGTGTGCGGCAGTCGCACCGGGACAATCTCTGCACCGAACTCGGCGAGTACCTCGATAGCGGCGCGCACCTGCGTTTCCACCTCCGGATGCACGCCCGCTTTGAAGTATTCCTCGGGCACACCGACGCGCAGCCCGGCTAAATCGGTTGCCTGCGAGAGCGCGCCGAGGTAGTCTGGCGGCGGCGTGGGCACGCAGGTCGCGTCGCGGGCGTCCGGCCCGGCCAAGGTTTGCAGCAGCAATGCTGCATCCTCTGCGGTACGCGTGAGCGTGCCAATCTGGTCGAAGGAGGAGCCGAAGGCAATCAGCCCAAAACGGGAGATGCGGCCGTAGGAGGGTTTAAGCCCGACCACTCCGCACAGGGCCGCCGGTTGGCGCACGCTGCCGCCGGTATCAGTACCGAGTGCGCCAAACGCCATGCGGGCGGCCACCGCGGCCGCGCTGCCGCCGGAGGAGCCGCCCGGAACGCGCTGCGGGTCCCACGGATTGCGGGTCGGGCCGAAACCGGAATTCTCGGTGGATGAGCCCATGGCGAATTCGTCCATGTTCGTCTTCCCCAGAAAGACCGCACCGGCCGCGCGCAGGCGCGCGCTGGCCGTGGCATTGTAGGCGGGCACGAAGTTTTCCAGTATGCGCGAGCCGGCTGTGGCGGCGAGTTCGGCCACGCAGATCACATCTTTGATGGCGAGCGGGATTCCATTAAGCGGGGATGGTTGTCGGCTGACCTTGCCGCTGTGCCAGGCGGCCCAGGCACGATCTGCACGACGGGCCTGCTGCATGGCGAGGTCTCCACTCACCGCCAGGAAAGCGTGAAGGTCTGGCTCAGCGCTCTCGATTCGGCGCAGGCAGGCCTCGGTCAATTCGACGCTGGATACCTTGCCGGTGCGGAGCATGTCGCCCGCGCGGCGCAGCGAATGCTCAATCAACTCCACGATGGAGATCCCCGGAGTGCGCCGGGCGCAAAGCGGATTTCAGCCTTCATCTAATATGGCCGGAACGCGAAAGCAGCCGGCCTCGGTTTCGGGGGCGTTGCGCAGCAGCTCTTCGCGCGGGAGGGACTCGCGCACCTCATCGGCGCGGAGCGCGCCGGGCAGCGACAGCACGCTGTGAGTGGGTGAAACGTCCGTGAGGTCGAGTGAGCTGATGCGCTCCACGTATTCCAGCACCGCCGAGAGCTGGCCTCTGAACTGCTCGGTTTCGCGCGCGCTGAGTTTCAGTCGGGCAAGCTCGGCGACGTGGGTGACTTCTTCGATGGTGAGCATGAGGGCCTTGCCTTCTGCGCGTCGCAAGTGGGTGTGGGTTATTCTACCACCAATCTCAGGGTGATTGCGGTTGCAGCCGGCGCAGGTTGCTGGGGAAGCGCACGCGAACGCGGTGCCCCGGGGATACGGACCGGGAGGTGGTGAACTCACCGCTGATGCCTGTGGCCGACCAGATCTCGTCACGAACGACAACGGGCGCGGGGAAGCTCAGCCTCGCGCCCATCAACGAACTCCGCATGGGTCGCAAAGCGTTGGTGCTAGGCGTCGCTCAGGCTGACATCACCGGCCACGATGCTGAGGGCGCGCCCGTCATCCGGCTGCAGGCGCAGCGCTCCGTCCGGGTCGAGCCCTAGGGCGATGCCCTCGATGGAAGTTCCCTCCGGATTGAGCGCGCGCACGCGCTTTCCGCGCCAGAGCATGCGCCGCTCCCACGCGGACAGCAGAGGCGCTTGCCCCAGCTCCGGGTAATGCTCCGCGAGCGCGCGCACCAGTTGCAGCAGTAATTCCACTCTGTCCGGCGCATCCTCGCACTGCTCCGCCAGGAACGAAGCGGGCTGACGCATCTGCAAAGACGCGGGCGGCCCCGCGTGGACGTTGACGCCAATACCTAGCACCGCCCACTCTGGTCCGGCTGCGCCGTGGCTGCTTTCCCCAAGAACACCGGCCATTTTTTTCCCGTCGACGCAGACATCATTGGGCCATTTCAATTGCGGATGCAGATTGCAGAGCGACTCAATTGCCTGCGCCGTGGCCACGCCGCCTAGCAATGCGAGGTGGCCAATGCAGTTTCCCGGTAACGCAGGCCGCAACACAAAGCTGACGGCCAGCCCGCTGCCCGGTGGCGTGAACCAGCGCCGACCGGCGCGCCCGCGGCCGGCGGTTTGCTCACCCGCTATCACCAGTGTCCCCTCGGGCGCGCCGGCGGCTGCCAGTCTCACGGCCTCGGCATTTGTCGAGCCAATGGAACGGAAAAAATGCATCCACTGCCCGAATGGTTCATTGGAAAGAGCACGCGTGATTGCGGCACGGGTAAACATGGCAGGCTGCCTATTTCTATTCTAACGAACTGCGCCGCGCCGTCAACCGCCGCCGCTCTGGTAGAATCGAGTTGTATGAAGAATCTGTGGGCGCCCTGGCGCATGAGTTATCTGCGCGGCGAGAGTGAGGCGAAGGGTGGTTGCCTGTTCTGCCGGACGCTGGAAGAAGCGCAGTCAGATGAAAGTAACCTGGTGCTGCATCGGGGCGCTCACGTGCTGGCTATGCTGAACAAATACCCTTACAGCAACGGGCACATACTGCTGGTGCCCGCGGAGCACATGCCCTCGCTGGAGGATTTGCCCGCCGAGGTGATGAGCGAACTGGCAGCCCTGAGCCAGACGGCGTTGCGAGTGTTGCGCAGCGCGTATTCTCCGGAAGGTTTTAACGTCGGCGTGAACATCGGCGCAGCCGGCGGCGCGGGCGTGCCGGAGCACGTGCACATGCACGTGCTGCCGCGCTGGGCGGGCGACACTAATTTCATGACCACCGTTGCTGAAATGCGCATCGTTCCCGAGGAGTTGGCGGTGACATATCGGCGGCTGCGCGATCTGATGACTGAATTGCGCCTGAAAGGGGATTTAGGCAGAGAGGCGTGATGACGGGCCACGCAAAACAACCCGATGATGTTGTCATTCTCAGCGGCGCGCACGCTGGTATGCGCGACTCGGCTGAGCGGCTGCACGCAAAGGGACGACTGAGTGATGAGCAATGCGCTGCCATTGCAGAAATCAGGATGGCAGAGGAACTCTCGACGGCTGCCGGGGGCGATATCGGGAGCGGGCATTGCTATGCAAGAATCGGCGTGATACGGTGAAGGCAAATTCTCCACCTCGGACGCTGTGACTCTGTACGAACAGTGGTGGCAGCCAGGCAGCGATCCGCGCGCAGTGGTGCTGATTGTGCATGGCATCGCCGAACACAGCGGCCGCTATGCGCACGTGGGCGAGTATCTCGTGCGGAATGGATTCGCGGTGTGCGCTTACGACCAGCGCGGCCACGGGCTCTCGGATGGTGAGCGGAGCTTCATCGAGCGTTTTGACGATTACCTGGACGATCTGGAGCACGTGCTTACCCGGGCGCGCGAAAAGCTTCTCGGCAAACCGGTCTTTCTGCTGGGGCACAGCATGGGAGGGCTGATTGTGGCCACTCTGGCGGTCTTCCGAAACCCCGCCGTGCGCGGAATGGTACTCAGCGGCCCGACGCTCATTGTCGGCGAAGATGTGCCCCCGTTGCTGGTCAAAATCGCGCCACTCATTGGCCGGTTGCTGCCGCGTTTGAAGGGAGTGAAACTGGACAGCACCTCCATCTCCCGCGACGCAGAGGTGGCGGCGGCATGTGACAGCGATCCGCTTGTCTATCGAGAATGCCTGTGCGCCCGCACCGGCGCGGAGATTAACGCAGCCGTGAAGCAGCTGCAAGCAGCCATGGAGCAGGCCACGTTGCCTTTCCTCATTCTGCACGGGTCGGAGGATCGTCTCTCTGGGCCGGATGGAAGTCGGCAGTTCCACGCGCGCGCGCGTTCTGACGACAAGAGCCTGAAGATGTACGCCGGCTTTTACCACGAGGTGTTTAACGAGCCCGAAAAACAGCAAGTGCTGGCGGATCTCACCGAGTGGCTACAGGCGCGGGTGTAGTTGCCGGTGCGGGCTGGCCGATGCCGCTCGGCGCCAGCGTGGGCGCTGAGGGCGTCAATTTCTGCGTTCACTCCGAGGCGGCCACGGCAGTCTCGCTGCTGCTCTTTGACCACCACTACGCCACGCGGCCAACGCGAGAAATCACATTAGACTCGGCACAAAATCGTTCGGACGACTGCTGGCATGTGCTGCTGCGCGATGTGACCGCTGGGCAACTTTACGGCTGGCGGGTGGACGGTCAAGATGCGCCTGAACACGGACAGCACTCGGAGGAAAGCAGCCTTCTGCTCGACCCGTACGCGCGCGCAGTAATGTACGCACCCGACCGCGAACGGAATGCCGGTGAAAGCCCAAACGACACGTTCAAAGGCGTGGTAGTTGACGGCGGCTCGTACAACTGGGAGGGCGATGAACCGCTGCTGCGACCGCTCAACGAGACCGTGATCTACGAACTGCACGTGCGCGGTTTCACGCGGCACCCTTCTTCTGGTGTCACTCATCCGGGCACGTATTCTGGACTGGAGCAGCAGCTCCCCTATCTTCAGTCGTTGGGCGTGACCGCCATTGAGTTGTTGCCGGTGCAGCAGTTTGACCCCGGCGAGATTGGCAGAGTCAACCCGGTGACCGGCGAGCAGTTGCGCCAGTTCTGGGGATACCAGCCGGTGGCGTGGTTTGCCCCGCATCGAGGCTATTGCGTCAATCAGCGTGACCCACTGGCCCCGGTGACCGAGTTCCGCGATATGGTCAAAGCCTGCCATCGCGCAGGAATTGAAGTCATCCTTGATGTGGTTTTCAATCACACGGCGGAGGGCGGCGCTGCCGGCCCGACATTCAGCTGGCGTGGATTTGACAGTGACAACTATTACCTGAGCGACCCGCGAGACCGCGCTGACTACATGGATTTCAGTGGCTGTGGAAACACTGTCAATGCGAACCATCCGGTAGTGCGGCGCATGATTCTCGATTGCCTGCACTTCTGGGTACGGGATATGCACGTTGATGGCTTTCGGTTTGATTTGGCCGCGGCGCTCGCGCGCGGTGAGAACGGGAAACCACTCGAAAAACCGCCCGTGCTGCTAGAAATCGAAAATGATGCGCTGCTTTCCCAGACCAAAATCATCGCGGAGCCGTGGGACGCCGCCGGGTTGTATCAGCTCGGCAGCTTTCCCAGCGGCCGCTGGCTGGAGTGGAATGACCGCTTTCGCGACGATGTGCGCCGCTTTGTGCGCGGAGACGAGGGCATGGTGTCGGCTCTGGCCGATCGGTTTCAAGGCAGCCCTGACATCTTTCACGGGCAGCGGCCGCAGCGCAGCGTCAATTATGTGACCTGTCATGACGGATTCACGCTCAATGACTTGGTCTCCTACAATCAGCGCGACAATCACGCTAACGGCGAGGATGACGCTGATGGCAGCGCAGCCAATCACAGTTGCAATCATGGCGCGGAAGGCCCGACCGCGGATGTCAGTGTGCAGGCTGTGCGCACCCGGCAGGTTAAAAACGCCCTTGCGCTGTTGCTGCTGGCGCAGGGCACGCCCATGTTGCTGGCCGGTGATGAATTTCGGCGCACGCAGCAGGGCAATAACAACGCCTACTGTCAGGATAACGAGATCTCATGGGTCGATTGGGGCATGCTGCGCGAGTATTCGGGGCTGCAGCGTTTTGTGCGCATGTTGCTGCGCTTCCGCGCGGAATGGTCGGCTCTGCGGCTGCCCGATTTCCCGATGGAGGGGCAGCTTCACTGGCACGGGGTGGAGTTGCTGCAGCCTGATTTGGGGCATCATTCCCACACGCTCGCTTTCACTTTGCGGGCGGATGAACAGGCTCATGCGCTGCACATGATGGTGAATGCTCATTCGGAAGCGGTGCAATTCCGCTTGCCCGTGCTGCCCGAGCGCGGCTGGCGCCGGCTGCTGGACACCGCCCGCGCCTCTCCGGACGACATCAATACTGCGGCGCATGCTTCGCGCGTGGATGACGAGCATTATTCTGTGAGCGCCCGCTCGGTTGTGGTTGTAATCGCGCACTGAATTCAGCTTGACGCGGCTTCGCAGGCGAGCTTGTGCGCCTTTGCGCTATCCTGCGGGCGCGCGCCAGACTTTACCAGGTGCCAGTGAACTTCACTTTCCGCGCAAGCGGCCGCGATTTCCTGCCACAGATCACGGTTCTTCACTGGCTGGTTGGTTCTGGTTTTCCAGTTGCGCCGCTGCCACGCTGGCATCCACTGCGTGGCGCCGCGCTGGACGTAATCGGAGGGCGTGCACATGTGAATGCGCCTGTGCCCGTGAGCTCCGCTCAGGGCGCGCGCCGCTGCCAGCAGCTGCAGGCGATTGGCCGTCGTCTTTGATTCTCGCCCCGAAAGCGTTCTAAACTCGTCCCTCTGTCGCAGCACCGCTGCCCAGCCACCGGGGCCGCGCGGGCCGCTGCAGGATGCGCCGGTGAACATATGAACAGCGGTTGCATCAGGCAGCGGAAAGTCTACTCGCGGGATTGCCTCCCGCGCCAGGCTGTCTGCGCGTTCGTTTAGTGGGTGACCGGCGTGCCCTTTCACCCAGTGCCAGCCCATTGTGTGCGGCTGCATCGCCTCGGCCAATCTGCGCCAAAGGTCCTGGTTGGCGACCGGTCGTTTCCTGCGCGTGCGCCATTTGTGCGCCTGCCAGCGAGGGAGCCATTCCGTTACGCCTTTTCGCAGGTATTCCGAATCCGTGTGCAGTTCAACCCGACACGGACGTGTCAGTTCGGCGAGGGCTTCGATGGTGGCACGCAGCTCCATGCGGTTGTTAGTTGTGTCCGCTTCGCCACCGTGAAGCTCTTTCTGGCGCGCACCGTAACGTAAGATCGCGGCCCAGCCGCCCGGCCCTGGGTTGGGGTCGCAGGCACCATCGGTGTAGATGATGACGACTGTTAGCTCAGTGTTTGGCACGGCTGGAGTGACCGCTTTAGCGCGTGTCAGGCATCAGATGATTCTGGCTTGCGGGCATCTGTCAGAAATCCCAGCGCTTCTTCGGAGGAAGCGTCCATCACCACACTCAAGGTCTTCCCGCCGCATGTCGCCGGCAGATTGTAGACCTGTACCACGTCGGCGAAATCGGCGTCCTTGGGGCTGAGCTGCACGAGCAGGTTGGGCGCACCCGCGAAATGCGCGGCGTGGAAAAAACCTCTCTCATCACCCACGTTAATAGCCAGCGGGAAAATGTTCGCCTCCACCAGGTCTTGGAAGAAGTGAGTTCCGTAGGAGGGCTCACCGCTTTCGGCGCCGCTGCCCGGCACCAGTTCGATTAGCATGCGACTGTTGTAAACGTCCGCATAGGTCACTTTCACGCCAAGGTTGGGGTTGTTGCTGCCCCAGCGGTGTGGCCCAATCAGCACAAAAGGCTCTCCCTGAAGGGCCTGGTTTAGCCGTCCAATCACGCGGCCGATGCCGATTTTCTTGACGGGATCTGCCAGCGTTTCGTACTGGTTCAACGGTACCACTACAACGAAGGTGATACCGTCCACGCGACCATCTGGCACCATGCTGGCCGTTCCGAGAACCTTGTTAGCTTCCTCAATGTCCTGTGGGATGGCCTCCACCGCGCGGTCGGCGCGGAAGCTCTGGGGGCGGCACTGCACCAGACAGAGACTGACCTTTGGCATCTTGCCCTCGTACACGATCTGGGCGGTGAATTCGACGTCGACGGCGGTGTCATAGTGTTTGGAAAGTTGCTTCAACATGCGTGTGACCTGCGGCACGAATTCGGTCTGCTGCAGCAGCTGATCAAAAGTGAGCACAAGGCTGGCCGGGTCGATGTTTGGATTCAGCATGAGCAACTTCCGCATATATCCGTCACTGTGCTGCGTGGCCAACAACCGGACCCATGGCAGACTGCCATGCAGCACCTCGGCTATCGGCTGGGTCTCAAGTCGATTGGTCTCCAGGTTTAGAAGGTCCATCTTTTTCTGTGAATAATGGCGGATAGCGTCCGCCCCGCTTTCAGGCCGTAGCGCCGGGTGGCTGAGTGCGACCATGCGGGCGTAGTCATCTGTGCGATCTACGGCGCGGGTACCTAATCCGCAGACAAGGCGCATCAGTCCTTCCTCGGGTTTAATGCGGGGGGTCCAGCGGAAGGGGTTGCGGCTAAACGCCACGCCGGCGATGGAAGGGAAGAACCAGTGGCCGTGTTGCTCCCCTTCGACGAGTTGTATTAGAATGGCCATGCGTTCGCTGTAGTCTAAGAGGCCCATCCTCTGCCGGTAGAGCAGTGCGTCCGGGCTATAGACGCTGGCGTAAATCTGCGTGATGGCCAGAGTGAGCGCCTCAAGGTTATCTTCCGGGCTGCCCTGATTTGCGCAGAAATAACTGTCGTACTTGCCTGCGAAGGAGGTGCCGTATGAATCCTCCAGCAGGCTGGATGAGCGCACGATGAGCGGTGTGCGCCCGCTCTTCTGCAGCAGGTTTCGCAGGTTCTCGAGGATTTCATCCGGCAGCTGGCCGGCGGCGAAATCATGCCTGATGCCGGCATACTGCTCCCGCACCTCGGCTGCCGGTTTGTACTTCTGGTTCATCACGCTCACCAGGTCGTTGGCGCGTTTGAAGCGGTCGAACACGTCTGTGGCGATAAAATACGATTTGGGCACGCGCACTTCTTCCGAAAGCTGTTTGTCGCTCTGCAGAATTTTCCAGGCCAGCTCAATCCCGGCCGCCTTGCCGCCGATTTTTCCCTTGCCAAAACGGCGGCGGCGTATGTCCCACAGGTCCTCGATCGTGAACCATTTACGCGCGGTGCCGACGTACTCCAGCCGATCGCTGACGATGGTTTTGATGATGACCACGATTATTTCCTGCAGATGGTGGCCCATCTCCTTGCGTTTTTCCGGCGGCAGCGCCTCGATGCGTTTTCCGTGCCTCATCACCAGGGCAAGCGGCGCCATTTCGGGGTTGTACTTCAACCGGGTCACCGGAGTTTCTGTACCGGTGCGGTCTTCTAGCAGCCCCGCCACGATTTTATCGAACACCTGCGCAGGCACGTTGTGGGCGAAGTAGAACTCGGTGAGATAATCGCGGACGTGGTGGAGACGTTCGTGCCAGATGTCGGCTGGCTCCTCCGTGAATGGGTCCTCTAAACCCTCCAGTTTTTGCGAGGCGACCGCCCGCTCGTGCACCTCTTCTTCCAGACGTTCCGGCGTTATCACGCCCCGGTTGAAAAGCTCTTCCTGCATGCGCTCGCGGATGGCGCTGCCCAGGATAGGGTACTGTCTGATGCGCAGTTGCAGGGAGACTATTTTCGGCAGGCTTTGCAGATCGAAGGTCATGAGCGCAATGGTTTTGCGATGGCTGCGTCAGGATAGCTGTTCTTTCAGCCAGGTGATGGGTTGCACCGGCGAGGGGTCAACGCCGTAGGCGATTGCCAGATAAAAGCTGACATAGTCACCGAAATGCAGCGCGGATAGCATCTGCGCGAGACGCGACTCGCCGCGCGTGTGCACGGTGTCGGAGTTGAAGCCCGCGCCGATGAACATTCGGCGCGTCAGTTCGGCGCGGCGCTGGTTGCGGGGATGAGCGAGCGAGGATTCGAGAAACAGCGCGAAAGTCCTGTCTATGAGCACTTCCGGGTGTTCCAAGCCGACCACTGCGTTGTGGTTCATCTCAGGCAGCTGCTCGAATTGCGCCCATGCCTTTCCGTTTTCAGCAATCTGCCCGCGCCAGCGGCGCGCCACGGGCGTTAATGGATCGGCGGCAAAGATCAAAACCAGCCGGTCCAGCATCTGCCCGGCGAGGCGTTTGGCCGGGTTGGAACTCACGGGCGACTGGCTGGCCAAGCGAGCCTGCTGCTGGCGCAGCACCTGCGCCGCCTTCTCCACATCCGCGCTGAAATCGCGCACCATTCCCAGCCGGCAAAGCAGCCGCAGCGGTAGCAGCAGCGAGTAGCCGAGCGCAGCCCTCGGTGGACTTTCATAATCGAAGCGCCAGGCCAACCCGCCGGATTCCGCGGTGAGTTCGGCGATTTTCCCGCCGCTGGAGATGCTCACGATCTGCGCGTCGCGCTGCTGCGCAGCGGCGAGCGTTGCCAACGTCTCCTCGGTGTTGCCGGAATAAGATGAGGCTATGACCAGCGTATCCGGCCCGACGAAAGCTGGCAGCTCATAATCGCGGTTCGATAGAATGGGGGCGGGGCACTCTGCGGCAAGCAACGAGCGCAGCAGAGACCCTCCGATGGCCGAACCGCCCATGCCCAGAATGACGATGTTGGACACGCCGCCAGATTCCGGAAGCGGCAGATCCAGAGCGTGCTTCCAGGCGGCCAGCAGCTGCTCGGGCAGCCCGTCGATGTGTCCGAGCATGTTTCCTGAATCCAGCCGTTCAATCTGGGCGTGGTCGTCGAGGTTCAAGGCTTGCTTCCGATTCCAATCAAGGCTGCCGGGTGATTGCCACTCCTCATTGTAACGCAAGTACGCGCGCTCCGTGGCGGGCACGCGTGCTTGTACTCGTGTTGGTCAGACTGACGATCTATTGGCGCGGTGGTGCATCCTCTCCAACAGGCGCTCGCCTGGCCCGAGCGCCTGTCCCCTGCTTGAAATCTGTTTCATCGAATAGTCTCCACCATGCGTGCGCTCTGCCCCACCATATCAATAGCATAGTGGTTTTCCCTTGACCGTGGGGAGTGGTGTCCGTCACGGGAATCACCTGACTAGTTTCACAAAGTTAGGAGAGGCTCTGTTCGCTGTCTTCAACTTGGATCCGGGCGATTGTCTCTGCTTCTCTCCGCAACTTGCGGCTACGGGCAAGTAAAGAGATGACGTAGCCCGCGCCAAGGATGGCGAAGACCGCGTAGCCCAACAGCATGTAGAAAGAGGTGTCAGGCGTGATTTCTTGCAGAAACATGAGAAAGCCTTATCGGTCGTGTAACAGCCGTGCTTTCATAATGGCCACCCGGCAGGCTAGGCCTTCAAGCCGGACGCGGTGCCAGAGTAAAGTTGTGTACAAAACGGTGAAGGTGAAAAGCGAAAAGAAAAACGCGGAGCGCATGCGCATCGTCATGTCGAATTGTCCTTCGGCGCCGGGGTCGTTGCTGCCGATGACCACCGGATGAATTGTGCGCCAGATGCGGATTGCCAGAAAAGTAAGCGGTACGCTGGCAAAGGCCAAGATTCCGTAAACGGCGGCAAATCGGCGCTGCCGCTCAGGGTCTTCCAATCCCTGGCGCAACATCAAGTAGGCGATATACAGCAGCCACATCACGGTGGCGGTAGTCAGGCGCGGGTCCCAGGTCCACCAGGTGTTCCAGATTGGGCGCGCCCAGATAGAGCCGCTGGCGATATTCATACTGGTGAAGACTACGCCGATTTCGACCGAGGAGACGGCAATTCGATCCAATATAATATTGTTAGTAGCGAGATACAAAATGCTGACAATCAGCGTCACCAAAAACGCCAGCGCCCCTATCCAGCCGGCGGCAACGTGGTAATAGAACACCCGCTGCACAGCGCCCATGACGACCTCGCGGGGCGCGTACACAAAGACCATGTAAAGCGAAAGCAGCACCAGTAGGAAGGCGCTAATGGTCAGGATGCGCAGACTGCGGCTCGGCTGCACCGCGCTCATTCCTCTATCAGGTAATCGAAAGTCATAATCGCTATGGCGAGCATGATTGTATCGTAAATGACCACCAGATTGAACGCGCCGGCAAAACGCCCCCACTCGGCTCCGGCCAGAATGCCGGCGCTGGCGCGCACAGCGGCCATCACCACCGGCACCGCGACTGGGAAAAGCAGTATCGGCAGCATCACCTCGCGGGCGCGAGTATGGATGGCCATTGCGGCCAGCAACGTGCCCACCATCGCATAGCCCAATGTACCTAACAGCACCACCAGCAAAAATGGCGGCGAAAACAGCGAGATGTTGTACAGGACGCTGAAGACTGGAATGACGATAATTTCCACAATCAGAATAAAAACGAATGTACTCAGCAGTTTACCAAAATAGAGCGCACTGCGGTGAATCGGTGCCAGCAGCAATCCATCCAGCGAGCCGCGGTCTTTTTCCGCGGCGAAGGTGCGGTTCAGCCCCAGCGTGGCCGAAAACACGAAAGTGACCCAGAGCACGCCAGCAGCCACATTCTCGCGCGCGACCTTGTCCAGTTCCAAGGCAAAGTTGAAAATCAGTATGACCAACAACGAGAAAATAAACAGTGCGCTGACGATTTCTTTATTGCGCAGCTCGGCAGCCAGGTCTTTCCACGCAATGGCGCTGACGGCGCGCCAAAAGCCGGCGGTCGGCGGTTGGCTGTTGGTGGGATCAGGCATGGACGAGTCCATAATATTGGTCTGCAAATGCGGCCGGAGTGAGCGTGCTGCTGTCTGCTTCGCAAGCGATTTTGCCCCTGCGCAGGATGGCGACCCGGTCGCTCAGGGCCAACCCGCGCGCCAGATCGTGCGTGATCATCATTACAGTTCGGCCAGCGGCTGTTACTGAGCGGAGCACATCATCGAGCATGGTAGCTGCATCCTGATCCAATCCGGTGTGAGGCTCATCAAAGAGCATCACTTGCGGCTGGTGCAAAGTAGCGCGTGCAATGGCCAGCCGTTGCTGCATCCCTCGCGAGAAGGTGCGCACCAGATCGCGCCGCTGCCGGGCCAACCCGACCTGATCCAGAACGGCGCTGATGCGCGCCTCGGCCGCCCCTAGCCCATACATGCGGGCATAAAAACGCAGATTCTCTTCTGCAGTCAGCTCACCGTAAAGCAGGAGCTGGTGCGAGACCACGCCCAACAATTGGCGCACCGCGTAGGCATGGGTCGTCAGACTCAATCCGCCGACCTTCACTTCACCCGTATCAGGGCGCGAGAGCGTGGCGACAATGCGCAGCAGCGTGGTTTTTCCGGCGCCGTTCGGGCCGAGCAAGGCGACAAATTCTCCCGGCGCTACGCTCAGATCAATGCCGCGCAGTACCGGTTTCAGTCCAAAGGATTTTGAAAGAGAGTGGATTTCAATCACGATTCTGTCGACTACACATCAAGCTGGTAATGTGTCAGTAATGCGGCCAGTTCGCTCTTCAGCGCTTGCCGTTCTCGCATATAATCAGATTTGGGATATTCTCCGGCCGTAAAACCGAGATCTAGGTTGGCGATTTCGTGCAGTAGTTCATCACGGCGGTCAGATGCCCGCTTCGCGGGCAGCTCGCTGGGCGGGTCGGCGGCCGCAACCGGGGTCTGGCTGCGCCACCACCATGTCAGGCCGATCATCACAATCAAAAGCGATGCGCCGCTGAACAGCAGTGATCTGGTCTCACCGCCGCGCATCAGCCAGGTCGGGGTCTGCGGGCCGTGACCACTGACAGAAAAGCGCAACGGCGCATCGCGGCCAGAGCGTGTCACCTCATAAGCCACAACAGTTAAATCTGGGCGCAGCTGTTTCTCCCCCAATTCGGTGACGCCGGCGCCGGACACTGAAAGCGGTCCGGTGGGAAGCAGCACGTTGGCCGCCGCGAGCGGATAGTCAAGAGGCTGTTCGAAAAAAGTCACTTCGCCCGAATAAGGGAGCGCGAACGTGAACACCAGTTGCGTGCGGTCGCTGGCGGGCACAATTGGCCCGTGCAGCAGCAGGCTTGTGGCCGTCATTTCAACCATGTTGCGCAGCTGGCTTTCGTCCACCTGCACATGGGATGCGCCTTGCGGGAGCGCGATTTCCAGCGCCGGGCTGTCGGTTGTGGCTGTCACCAGCGTCAGGTCGCTGTTGTTTGAGAGGGCGATGATTTCAGTGATGCTCAGGTTTTGCGCGTCTTCTTCCACAATCAGATGCAGTTGCTCAATGCTGATGACGCCAGGGTTGGTTGTGGTTTCAAAAACGGCGATATCGGCTTGATATTCAATCACTTCATCCTGCACTACCAGCACATTGGAGCCGTAGGATACCCCCTGATAATCGGCGCTGAGGACGAAGGCGCGCCGTGGTTTCAGTTCGATGTTCTCGAAGAGAAAACTTCCGTCGGCCTCTGTCGCTGTCGTCAGCGTTTCTGATTCTTGGAAATCGTCGTAGATGTGCAACGACACCTCGCTTTGCTCCGCGCCGGGTTGCCCGCTAGTGATATTGCGCAGTGTACCAGACACTTGGCCGATCTGTGGTTGTTGCGCGTCGTCCTTCGCCGGGGCGGGAGTGACAGTGGCCGCAGTCGTAGCCACGGCAGTGATTTCTGCTGCTGCGGTTTGATATCCTGGCGGCGGGGTGACATCTCCGGCAAACGAGCAGCCGGCCAGCTGTATGGCTGCCGGCAACCAGCCGAGAGAGCGGAAGGTCGCCCTCATGCGCTTTCCGAGCGAGGGTCAAGCGCAAACCCGCATTGGGCGCAGAAATGGTCGTTGAGTTGTGTGACTGCGCCGCATTGCGAGCAGAATTGATGCGCTACAGCCGGAGTTGATTCTGGTTTGCGGATGTGAGCGACGGCTTCTTCGATGCGCGCGTCCAGGTCGTTGACAATGGCAGGCGCAGTTAGATCGGCTGCATCAAGTTGTTTGAGAACCGCAACGCCGTCGGCGACGAGTTGGTTGCGTTCTGATTCATAATCCCGGTGGCCAATTTTCCCGGTTGCGTGGTCAAAATCCAGGTCAGTTAGGGCGCTGAGTACGCTGGCGCGGCGTGCCTGGAGAAAGTTGGTGTCGGGATTGTTGGTGCCTTCAGGCGCGGCAGGCTGCAAGATAGGGTGCAATACAAAAGCTGCAACAATCAGAAAAAGCGCCAGCGCCAACATCAGAGAAGCTAAGTCCACAGTTCGTTTACTCGTTCAAGAGTCTGTCCAGAATAGCCGTAAGTCTGGCGTAGTCGGTGGGGCCGATGATGGTTTCAGTTACGCTGCCATCTTTGCCAACGATATAGGTTTCCGGTACGCCTTTGATGCGATAAGCCTGCGAAATCGCAGTGCGCAGGTCGGGGCCATTGGGGTAGGTCACACCCCGTTTTTGCAGATAAGCCCGTGCCTCGGTTTCGGTGTCCACGTAGTCAATGCCCAAGAACAGCACGCCGCGCTCTTTGTAGTCACGCCAGGCTTGTTCCAAATCGGCGGCTTCCAATTCGCACGGGCCGCACCACGAAGCCCAGAAATTGATGACGACTACCTGTCCCTGATAATCTGAAAGCGTGTGGCTTTCCCCTTCGAAAGTGGTCAGGGTGAAGTCGGGAGCGCCGCCGCTGGAGACCGGGCCAAGCGTGACCTGATACAACTTGACGCCCACCAGGATCATGAGCGCTGCAAATAATACCCAGACGGCGAGCTGTCCCCAGTGTCTTTGCCGGGCGCGTGTTGCCGCCGGACCGACGGGCGATTCTTCAGGCGCTGACTGAGTTATCGCCACTGCTCCAGCTCACGCTCCAGGCGGGCTACGTAGTCGTCAGCGTTTGCCTGTTCGGCAGCTGGCTGCCCGTCCGCGGGCTGCTGCTTGCGCCGGATATTGCGAATAAAGCGCAGCACGAAAAATGCGCTAACAAGAAAGGCGACCGGCGGCAGTGCCCAGAATAGCGCGTTGAACCCCTGCGTCGGCGGCTGCGCCAGCACGCGTACGCCATATTGATTGGAAAAATACTGCTTGATTTGTTTCTCGTTCCATCCGGCGGCCAATTTCTTGCGGATAGTGGCGCGCCACTGGGCGCAAGCCTGCGTGCCACACACATCCAGGGGCACGTTTTCGCACACCGGGCAATAGAGCTGCTCGGCGATGGTGTTGACTTCATCTTCGGTCGGCTCATCGCCCTGCGCTGCGGTTTCCCCGAAAACGGAGAAGGTGAGCAGCAATACCAGCCCGATGATTGTTAGCGGACGAATGACGCATGACGAATCAGTGTAGCTTTTCACGGCGCTCTCCACGTCATGAAACCCCGAACGCTCCCAGCTGCTGGGAGAGCGACTTGCGCTTGACCGGCCAGGCGGCTATCAGTGTGCCAAAAATGAATACAAACCCACCCAGCCAGAGCCAGTTGACCAGTGGATTCAAATAAATCTTGAAAGTCGCGCCCTGTGCACCGATCGGTTTCCAATCGACGAGTAGCACATAGAAATCGCCTTCCAGTGTGCTGTACACGCCCGGAATGGTCATCGGCTGCTGGCCATCCACATAGAAATCGCGGCGCGGGTGCAGTTCAGTCACAAATTTACCATCTTTGTAAACACTGACCATTGCGCGCGTTACAATGCGATCGCCTTCGGCAGGAAATTCATCTAGTTCATTGTAGATCAGCACGTAATCGCCCAGCGTCATCTGCTCGCCATAGGCCAGCGTGCCCTGCGTCGAGGTCTGGAACATCTCGATGCCGATGATGCCGACTGCCATGAATATCACACCCAGATGGATCACATAGCCACCATAGCGACGGCGGTTGCGGGCAGCCAGCTTACAGAGCGCGCTGAAGAAATTATCGCCGGTGGATTTTCGGCGCACGGTTGCGCCGCGAAAAAATTCATACAGGGTAATGCACAGTACCTGAGCTGCCAGCCACAGGCTGAGCAGGGCTACTGGGTTTATCACGCCGGCTGCCAGCATGCCCACTGGCAGCAGCAGCGAAACGGCAGTCGGCTTCCAGATAGTATGCCCCAGCCGCTTGACGGTGGTCACGCGCCAGGCAGCCAGCGGAGCCACGCCCATCAGCAACAGCAGCGCGGCGAATTGCGGGCCGGTGGTGCGTTCATAGAATGGCGGCCCCACAGTCACTTTTTGTCCGGTGGCTAATTCGGAGATGAGCGGATAAATCACGCCCCAGAAACAGGCCAGCAAAATCCCCATGAAGAGCAGGTTGTTGAGTAGGAAAAGCCCCTCCCGTGAAAGCCAACTGGTAAGTATATTTTCGCTGCGCAGGCGTTCCCAGCCACGAAAGAGCAGTGTCAACGAGATGGCGAAGGTGACGCCGATGAAGATGAAGAAGAGCGGGCCGACAGCGCTCTGGGCAAAGGCATGCACCGAGGAAAGCACGCCCGAACGGGTGAGAAAGGTGCCAAAAATGACCAGTGCATAGGTGAGGATGATTAGAATCATGTTCCAGTGCTTGAACATGCCGCGCTTTTCCTGAATCATGACCGAATGCAGAAAAGCAGTAGCGGTCAGCCAGGGCATGAAGGCCGCGATTTCGACTGGGTCCCATCCCCAGTAGCCGCCCCAGCCGAGCACATCATAAGCCCAACGCCCGCCAAGCAGCAGCCCGAGCGAGAGAAAGAGCCAGGCAATCAGCGTCCAGCGGCGCGTGACACGAATCCAGATATCATCTTTGCGCCCGACTGCCAGCGCGCCGATGGCAAAGCTATAGGGGATAACAAAGCCGACAAAGCCCAGATAGAGCATCGGCGGGTGGATGATCATGCCCGGGTGACGCAGGAGCGGATTCAGCCCCTGCCCATCGCTGGGGCTAAAGGGTTGTGCTCCCGCTGGCGCAAAGAATGCGGCACTGGTTTGTCCGAAGCGGTCCATCCATAGTTTTGTAAAAGGGTTCTCGATGAAGACGTTCAGACTAACGAAGAAAGCCAGCGTAATCATCGTGGCAGCGATGACATAGGGCTGCATATCGCGCTCGTCACGCCAGTCGCGCAGCATGACCAGCGCAGTGTATGCAGACATCAGCCAGGCCCAGAAAAGCAAGCTGCCGGCCTGTCCGCCCCAGAGCGCTGTGGCTTTCAGGTACCAGGGCATTGCGCGGCTGGAGACGCTGGCGACGTATTCAATTTCAAAATGCCCATTTACGAGCAGGTATGTGAGGCTGAAACAGGCCAGCGTTAGCAGCGGCCAGGCGGCCATAGCTGCGTTGCGCGCGGATCCGAGCCATTGCCGCTGCTCCCCGCGTGCAACGGCGAGCGCCAGAACAGCAGCGTAGATGGCGCAGAGCAACGCCAGAAACATGGCGACAAAGCCAAGATTTGCGATCATGAAATGAAACTCCAGTGGGTGATGGACGGAAAGCCCGACGGACGGCATGCGCGAAAAACCACCGGGTTAGCCGGATGCCTGGTCGGGTAATTCATCATCGTATTTTGTAGGGCATTTGAGTAACAGGGTGTCGGCGCCGAAAGTGCCGTCTTCGTTCAGATGTCCATCCATGATGGCTTGCGCTTCGTTGCGCAGCAAGTCGGGCATAGGCCCATTGTGAATCACATCCAGCCGTGCTGCGTGCGGGTCAGTGATGGCCTCGCGCAGCACGGCTGCAAGCCCGCCGCGAGCGTCCACCTCGTCCTGATCTCCGGGCACATGCGCGATTGTGAAGCGTAGTTCGAGTGAATCCGGGTCATATTGAATACTGTCCCCCAATACTGCGCCAGAAATACGCACGTTCTCGCCAATGGCGGCTGCACCTTGGTTATTTAGTTCATCTACGGTGTAGAAATACTGGCTGGTACTCTGGGTGGTGCTGGCAATCAGATACACGATTGCAGCAGCGATGAGCGAGCCTCCTAGCAGGAATTTGGCGCGTTGCGGCCTCGGCGTCGGCAGCGTGTTTGCGGTTGAGCTCATGGCATCCCCTCCGGTCGGTTCAATCAACCTTCACCGTAATTGTACTTGGACAAAATTGTACTGGGAGGTGGCGTCTTCATCGCCGGTGATGATGTAACCCTCTGTGCCGATGAAGCGCGCTTTCCAATTGTATCCGCCGATGACATAGGTGATGTCATCCCAGGTGTAGCCCTCCGGCGGCGTTGTAACCCCGCCCGTCACGGAGTCGTACGGATAGGTGGGGGGCTGTCCGTCCACCACCTTGTTCAATTTGTAGGGAGGGCCAGAAAGCTCGAAATTTTCTCGTTGTTCCTCGCGCGGAAAACAAACCGGCGCTAACCTGTTAGGCCGCGCCGGTGTAGGTCTGGTCAGTTGTGGTTGGGCCGCGCCGCTTATCGCAGCGTCATCATGTAGGCAATCAGGTCGCCAACGTTTTGCGCGTCAAGTTGCTCGCCGTAGTTCATCACCATGGTGGAGGGGGGATAGCCATCGACCACAAATGCATCCGGGAGCACAATCGATTCGCGCAGGTACTGCTCTGCTGTGGCGGCCGTGCCG
>Ga0187827_10000761_pt1 | contig 49316 bp, 48 predicted proteins | sample ETNtaG_39_FD_167969 | JGI IMG/M metagenome (GOLD analysis project Ga0187827, IMG submission 167969) | Marine microbial and viral communities from oxygen minimum zone, Eastern Pacific Ocean - ETNP2014_SV_150_PacBio MetaG (Illumina Assembly) | ecosystem: Environmental > Aquatic > Marine > Hypoxic...
CGATGATATCAATATATCAAGGAGTGTCAGCAATTAAGGCAATGCTATGGATCAGAACTGAAAAAGAAATACGATACAATAGCTTTGAGGATCAACTGTTAATCAGGGAGCATGATATGGATCCGGATAAGAAAAAGGTAGCGCTAAGACAGATCTCGTATGGTTTATATATAGTCTCTTCAGAGCACGACAAAGTGATAGGTGCAGATACTGTCAACTGGCTATCTCAGGCTTCCTTTGATCCTCCCTTGATCATGGTGGCTATCAAAGCGGACAGTAACCTTCACACCGCCACTAAAGGCTCTGGATCCTTTGCAGTCAATATCTTGTCTAGTTCGCAAAAGGATCTAGCCCAGGATTTCTTTCGCCCTACCTCGGCTGAAGGGAGCAAATTGAATGGGCACAGTTTCCGAAAGGAAACTACCGGATCACCGATACTTGAGGAAGTATATGCCTATGCCGAATGCAAAGTCGTTGGAGAGATAGCCCTTGGTGACCATACTATTTTCGCGGGGGAAGTAATTGAAGCTGAACATATCAGGGAGGATCAGCCTTTGGAAATGACTGCCACCGGCTGGTATTACGGTGGATAGCCTGCAGAATATCTCAACAGATCTAGATCAATAAACATGTCAGATCGTCATTCGGGTCCCAGGCTGACGCATAACAAAATGTCGCCCAACTGTTTAATTTGCTAGGAAATACATAGCGATAACATGTCAGTTTTAAAACTTCGTCTCTAAATCTTCTATAAGCAATTTTTCGCCATCCGGAAGTCCGCCTTTTATGACATCTATGATCCACCGAGGATCGTCTGCGTCATCGTCAATTAACAGCCGGCGGGCGCACTCTAATTCTTCAGTAGGGCTCATCTGCTCTTTCACCAAGGGGAGCACAAACGCCTCTTCATTTTCGAAATGGTCAAACTCCGCTACTCTGAGCATCATTACGCTCTGGTGTAGATGCCTGCGTGTGCGAGCACGCACTATATCTTCGTCCAGAGCTTCACTAACCACCGACCCCACTTCGTCAACTGCGTCCTGCAATTTCGCGTGTTCTTCATCTTCCATGTCTAGGACTGCTTCGGCCGAAAGGCCGGTTTCAGCCTCCTCTACTAAGGTAAGAACATTTCCCCCTTTTTCTCTAAGATCGTCATGTTCTTGCTCATTGTCTCTCTTAGGCATTCGGCCATCCTGAAGTTGCTTGTCTCTCAAAGGTCCTGTCATGTAAGTATCTTCCGTCTGGGCGTGATAAAGGAGATGCTTAAGCCAGACATCTAAATTCGCCTTGAACTCAGCTAAGTCTCCTCCATCCAGTGCCGTTGCAGCTAACGCTTCTGTTTGGTCCGACACCACCATATACACCTTATGCATCAGATACATTACGTCGATTGGGCTTTCTAGTTTGGTGATATTATCTGTGAATAATGGCATTTGCCCTCCTCCCGATTGGCTCGTGATTTCATCCTAACCTCTGTCAATTATGATACCTCCGACGCAGAGGCTAACTTAAGGCATCGGAACAAATCATGGAAATGGTTACGATAAATGTGATGAGTATGTGAGAAATCCAACCTTGCGATTCCTGTTGTGATCGCATCCTTTGCTATCAGAGGTTAATCCGACTTTGAATCCAACACATCTTCCATTGCCTGCCGATCACGGCTGCCTACGTTTTCTTTCAACCAGGAAACTAACCACTCTGTATCGGGAGACCGACTATCCAATAGCTGAACCAAGCAAGTTTTCAGCCCATCACAATTTTCGACCCGACAGTTTTTCCTATCGGAATCATGGCTATCGGCGAATTCAACATCAAGATTTACAAGGGCCATCTTCAGATGGTTTCTTACCCTGGGAATCAAAATTCCATTTTTAACTTCTTCTTTTAGGATATCAAGAACATCTTGGGCGCGATCCAATATGGGTTCATCTTTGGTATCGACCGAGGTGGATCCCTTCAAATTAGAATACCCAAAAAAAGCGGTGATCCAGTTTACAATTTCCAGTTCAAAGGAACTGATGCTCTGGGTGACACCTACTTCGTCCAGCTTCAGCGAGGAAGACACTAGACTAGAGTGGAGCCCTTCCGCAAGAGAAGATCTATTGCAAATCACCGGGCAATTTCATCATGTTCGGTTCATTAGGTTTACGAAGGTTTCCAAAGTGCTCCAAGTTTACCTTTCCCAATTCCCAGGTTTATAGCTCACTGCTGATCATATGCGAAATACACATCTCTCCCGATTCTATCTTATAAGAGATTTTTCATTAGCCGTTTTTCATGAGAAATCTATGAAATCAAGAAGGTTACCAATTACCTTGGTTAAGATCCCGATAGTCGCCGTTGCGAAGACGTCGTCATGACGGAAAACAGAGGTTCTTTAGGCCATGGGAGTCATTACGGAATTCCAATAACTGTTGAGTAATAAGAGTGCGAAAATGTTTCTTGAGTTTCAATGAAATTATGAAGCTTCTTCTTCATGAAAGAACTATATCTTTGATATTTCGACTCACATAAACATCACGAATGTGCCGTAAAGTTGTCTTTGTGAAATTTATAACTAAAGACCACTTGTTGGCCGCATTGCGCGATGAAGCTCGACTATCCATCTTTTCGACGATGAGTAAAGGGTAAATGAGACCCTTGATAGGTAGGACAATCTTGTGAACAACAAGCCAGGGGACGAGCCTTACAAGATCTCTCGCAGGAGATTCCTGAAAATGTGAGGGCTGCTATCGGTGCAGCAGCCCTCACATCAGCATTCGGACGGCTGGCTTTTCTGGCACCCCTTGAAGAAATTGACAATCCTTTAGCTTTTTATCCTAATACGGGTTGGGAAAAGATATACAGGGACCAGTACCGGACAGACTACGAATTTTCCTTTGTCTGTGCTCCAAACGATACTCATAACTGCCGCCTTAAAGCGTTTGTACGAAATGGGATTATCACCCGAATCGAGCAAGCGTACGACGTTTCCGAGTATAAGGATCTGGACGGCAATGCCGCCACTGCTACCTGGCATCCACGAGGGTGCCTATAAGGTCTAGCCTACGCCCGGCGTGTCTATAGCCCGAACCGCATAAAGCATCCCGTGGTGAGGAAGGGGTGGAAGCAATGGATGGATGACGGCTTCCCCAGGCTAACCGATGGTCTCCCGGATCGGAAGTATTTTAGGCGTGGTGAGGACGAATGGGTCCAGGTGACCTGGGACGAGGTCAGTATGTTGGTGGGCAGCGGCATGATGGAAATCGCGAAGAGCTATAGCACTCCTCAAGGCGCCGATTGGTTGAAACAACAAGGGTTCGACGAAGAGGTGATCGAGACTCTAAAGGATGAGGATGGCGATTATGCTGGCGTCCGCACCTTCAAGATGCGGGGAGGCATGGCCTTTTTAGGCGCCACTCGAATTATGGGGGCATATAGGTTCGGTAATATGCTCGCTTTGATGGACAATGTTATTAGGGGCAAGGGTCCCGAAAAGTCAGTAGGCTCGCGACTTTTTGACAACTATGCATGGCATACTGACCTACCTCCGGGCCACCCGATGGTGCACGGAGCTCAAACATTCGATCAAGAATTTAATGATTTTTGGAATTCCGATCTAATAATAATGTCTGGGCTAAACCTTGTCAGTAATAAAATGGCCGATCCCATCTGGTGGCAGGCGGCCATAGAACGCAAGAAGAAGATCGTTGTCATATCCCCTGAATACAGTGCTTCCGCTCCCAAGGGGAACTACTGGTTAAGCATACGCCAGGGAACCGATACAGCCCTCATGCTCGGAGTGGCACATTTGATGATCCGTGAGAAGACTTACGATTCGGATTTCATCAAACGATTCAGTGACTTCCCACTTCTGGTGCGCGAGGACAATCTAAAAATGCTGCGCGAGGAGGACTTGACTGCAAAACATACGCTGATTGATGCCGGAGTGACCTGGCTGGAAAGGGACGGCGCCTCGGCCCAGAAAATGGATGAGTCGCTTAAAACAACCCCGGTCATGGTGACAAAAGATGGCAAATTGATTGCGCTCAGTCGTACCACCATTGGAGATCATCTCGATAAACTACTCGCTGAGCAAGAACTCTCGCTGGCTGACATTAATGAAGATTGGCAGGGTGAGATCCAAACGGTAGACGGGAAAGTTCGGGTCCGTACGGTTTTGAACCTTTACAGACAATTAACCGAGGAATACACGCCCTCAAACGTCGAGAAAATCACCGGTATCAATGAATCGAACTTGAGGCGCCTGACGAATGACATTGTAGAGGCCGAGGCGACGGGTTTTCTGACGGGAATGGGTATGAATATGTATTTCCACAACGATCTGATTAATCGGTCGTACTATATAGTTGCCACTTTGTCCGGTAATGTCGGAAAGCCTGGCGGAAATGTTGGCAGCTATGCCGGAAATTATAAGGCATCCATTTTCAACGGCATGCCGTCCTATGTCTCCGAGGACCCGTTTAATCCAACACTTGACCCAACAGTGGATGGGCGCGACATCAAAAAGAAAATGTACGGGCTCTTCGAATCAGTGCATTTCTGGGACCATGGAGATAAGCCTCTCATCGTAAACACCCCGAATGAAGGTCGTGTTGTCATGACTGGCCCCAGTCATATGCCAAGCCCAACTAAAGTAGTTTGGCATGTGAATGCCAACCTCTTGGGTGTGGCTAAGTGGCACTATAACCAGATTAAGAACACCCTTCCTCGCCATGAACTCTGGATTGCACAGGATAAGGAATGGAATATGAGCTGCGAGTATGCAGATATCGTATTACCGGTAGATTCGTGGGTTGAGTTCAAGTACCCGGACATGACGGCATCCTGCACCAACCCGTTTGTTCAGATGTTCCCGAGAGGTGGCATTCCCAGAATATACGACACCCGCCACGACATCGAGACGTTCGCAGATGTGGCAAAAGCCCTGAGCAAGATAACTGGCGAACAGCGCTTCATTGACTACTGGAAATTTGTACATGAAGGAAACGTTGAAATCTACCTGCAGCGCATCATTGACGGGAGTAATGCCCTTCGCGGCTACAACGCTCGCCAGATGATCGAGGCAGACACCGGGTTCTTGGCAATGTTTCGCACCTATCCACGCATACCGGGATGGGAACAGATCCAGGACAGCAAGCCCTTTTGGACGCGCACTGGCCGGTTGGAGCTTTACCGGGAGGAAGATGAGTGGATTGATCAAGGCGAGAACCTGATTATTCATCGTGAACCCATAGAAGCTACGCCATATCAACCTCGAGTAATAGTTGCGCCCAAAAACTTTCCACTGCTCCATCCTCGAGACTATGGAATTTCTGAGGCTGAGACGGACGGGGATGCTAAAACCCTCTACAACAAAATAATGACGTCAGCTGAATTGCTGGAAACTAAGAATCCCTTACAAAAAAAAGGGTTGCTGTTTACGTTGAGCACCCCCAAGCCACGGCATCGCACCCACTCCTCGTGGGGAAGCAGTGACTGGAACGCCATATGGGCTAGTAATTTTGGAGATCCATATCGCAAAGACAGGCGAATGCCCTGGGTAGGCGAAGAGGAAATGGATATCCATCCCGACGATGCCATGAACCTTGGAATAAACGACGGTGACTATGTCTGGGTGGATGCGGACCCAGCAGACCGACCATATATCGGTGTGAAAGAGGGTGATCCTTTTTACGAGGTTTCTCGTCTGATGATCCGCGCTCGCTACAACAACGCCTTGCCGAAAGGAATGCTGATTATTATCCACGGGCTTGCTGGGGCAACTCATCGGACAATCAAGGCACAGAAGGTCAATGAGGACGGGTCTTCTATGACTGATACCGGCTATACGTCCTCCGTCCGATTCGGCTCACAGCAGAGTGTGGTCAGAGGATACTTACAGCCTACTCAGATGACCGAAAGTCTAGTTCATAAAGACTACTACAGTAACCATATTAAGCAGGGATTCCAGGTCGATACCCACACGCCGACTGGCGCACCTAAAGAAGTAATGGTGAAGGTTACCAAGGCGGAGGATGGTGGCATCGGGGGGAGTGGAACATGGTTGCCGGCGACGAGGGGCATGACCCCTGGAGGAGAAAACAAGACAATGAAGCGGTTCCTGAAAGGCGGCTTCATCTCTAATACGTAAAAGGGATAAGGAGTCGATGAAATGCCAACGAAGAAATTCGATCCCCATGACCCGTTCGACATTGTGGTTACACCAGTGCCTCTGGAAGAGGGACGCGATGGGCTCGGTGATATGGCCAAGACGATTATACAAGAGTATCTAACGATTGGTTGGAGCGACAAGGCAATTTATCAGATGTTCAAGAAGCCAAAGTATGCAGGCCCGTACTCGATCTATCGCCAGCGTGGAGAGCAGTACGTTCAACGGTTGATTCGCGAAGAGGAAGATAAATACCGGTTTCGGGTTCGTAATTTGGTTCGAAAGGAGATCTAAAAGATGCCTAAAGTGTTCAACTGGCACATTAATCGGGAGATGGAATATCCATATGAGGAATCTCGGCCGGACAAGCAGTTTGCCATAATCTTCAACATCAACCGATGCATAGGTTGTCAGACCTGTACTATGGCTTGCCGCAACACCTGGACTTTCAGCCCTGGTCAAGAATATATGTGGTGGAACAACGTCGAAACCAAACCCTATGGTGGATACCCACATAACTGGGACGTTAAGTTACTGGAGAAACTGGGGCCACAAACGTGGGATGGAAATACTTACGCTGGTGAAACCATTTTCGAAAAGGTGCCAAATGATAAGCGCGTGCTGGGTCATTTGCCCACTGAAGAGGACTGGGCGCATCCTAATATTTATGAAGACACACCCGCTGGTGATTTCGTAGAAAGTACCGAACTGCCTGAGAATAGCCTGTGGATGTTTTATCTTCAGCGAACTTGCAATCACTGTACCTATCCGGGTTGTCTGGCAGCTTGTCCCCGGAAGGCCATATATAAACGAAAATCAGATGGGGTAGTTCTTGTTGATCAGAGCAGGTGCCGCGGCTATCGGGAGTGTGTGGAAGCATGTCCGTATAAAAAGGCAATGTACAGGCCGACAACCAGAGTAACCGAGAAGTGTATCGCATGTTATCCACGCAACGACCTCGATCTTGGTTCACGGTGTGTCGTAGCATGCGTGGGAAAGATCAGAATGCAGGGTTGGCTGCATTCTCCGGACAAGTCGGACCCTACGAACCCAATCGATTACCTCGTTCATGAATCCAAAGTCGCCTTGCCACTCTACCCGCAGTTTGGAACCGAGCCAAACCTTTACTACATCCCTCCACGTTGGGCGCCCCGAGACTTTCTTGAGCAGCTTTTCGGACCTCACGTCAAAAAAGCACTGGCCAAATACACCGATCCAGACAAGAAACTGTTTGGTCTCCTGAGATTGTTTGGGACTACTGAGACGATCATTTCTCGCTTCGAGGTCCAGGACGAGGTGGCTATAGGATTCGATCGTGCAGACAGAGAGTTGGTGAGAGTGCCTTTAGAGGAACCGATGTATATAAGGTCTGAGTATGATCAGCGGCACGACGTAGCAAGACTGAACGAGCCTTAGAACGCTAATGTACCTTGTGGGCTAGGGAGTTTCGACAGATGAGAAAGATATACACCGTTCTATTACTCGGAACAATATTCACTATTTCCGTGGTCACATCTTTGCTAAACGTGCCAATGGCCATGGCAGTCGAGACGGAGGTCGTTTCAAAATACGTGGACGCAAACCTGCCGCTGGCAGATCCTAGCTCGACCATGTGGAAAAATGCAACACCGGTGGAGGTGCCGCTCAGTGGGCAGGTAGCCATTGCGCCCAAAAACTTGAAACCTTCTGTTCCAGGCATACGGGTGAGATCTTTAAATAATCGTAAGTGGCTAGCGTTCTTATTAGAGTGGGATGACCCGACAAAAGATATGGGTGGCGCTCTCTTAGATTTTAAGGATTCCGTCGCCATCCAATTCCCCACTGAAGAAGGATCCCCTTTCTATTGTATGGGCCAAAGCGGTGGTTCTGTTGAAATATTGCATTGGCGTGCTGACTTCCAGAAAGATATAGAGGATGGTTCCCTCAATGCTCAGGATATCTTTCCCAATATGTGGAATACCATCTACCCCGCTGGATACGAGTCAGATTTTCTATCGGCAACAGGCGCCGGAAACGCCATGTCCCAGCTCAACAGGATTACTCCAGTTGAGGATCTCGTTGCAGGCGGGGCAGGAACATTGACCGAACAGCTCCATAATGACGCCGTCGGCTGGGCGGATTGGGCTGATGGGAAATGGAGAGCAGTAATAGGGCGACCGATGGTAACGGCTGATGGGGAAGACGCCCAGCTTGATAGCGGGGTATCAACATCATTCGCTCTCGCAGTCTGGGATGGAGGTAAAGGTGAAATTGATGGCAAAAAAGCCGTATCGACCTGGCTCAATCTAAAGGTGGAAGCACCTCCAAGAAAGTTGGCCTCGAATAGAGAGGGAGTCACGTTTTCAGATCTTCCAAAGGACAGAATCTTTTTCACCCTATCCGGATTTATGATCCTGCTGGGAGCAGTGGCCGGCTCAACCTGGATGTTCGCAAGGAGAAGGTGATATGGGTTTAACCGAAACGACCATAGGAAGGGCCAGCATCTACGGTCTGTTAGCAGGAGTCTTTGCATATCCGGACGACACAGCAATCCAGGCCATTCGCAATGGCTCCAAATCCGTGATCAGCGTGATTGACAGCTTCGACTCAGACAAATCCTTTCGCCAAGCAGCATTTACATTTACCCGGATTGCTACAAAGTCATCTGACGATGAGCTGCGCCGTCATTACAGCGAATTGATGGTAGGCCGGCGCCAGTGCCACCTCGATGAGAGCGAATATGATAAGGCTATCTTCAACCGGTACCAGCGTCTTGCTGATGTAGCCGGTTTCTACCGGGCTTTTGGATTCAACGTGTCCAACTGCTCCAGGCAAAGGCCCGATTTCATCGGCACTGAACTAGAGTTCATGCAGGTTCTCTTGCTCAAGCGAGCTTATGCCGAGGAGCAAGGTTGGAACACAGAGACTCAAACCTGTGTGTCCGCTGAGTCCATCTTTATCGGAGAGCATCTGGAATGGTGGGTGAAATTGATGTGTGAAAACCTGCGAGGAGACGAAACATGCACCTTCCACACCTCCTTGAGCAATTTCCTAGAGCACTTCGTCCGAACAGAGGGCTTAAGATATATGAAGGCAGCCTGAGAACGACGATATCGGCTATCAGCCTCACTTTGGGTGGGGCTATATTCTTAGAGATGCTTCTTTTCCGGATTTTCTCTCGCACGGGAATATATCTGTTTCATGACGATACGCCACACTGGGTGTATGAAGCGTATAAAGGACTGCTTTGGATCGGCAATTCAGCCTATAATTTCTCTATGGCTCTGGCCATCGTCCTACTCCTTGTCATAGGTGCCTATTTCTGGAGACGGGACAATGCTGCGGTGTCGTTACTGGCCCCCCTGGTCTTGGTTTTCGCGGCCTGGAATCTTCTACTATTTGTTACAGCACCGGTGCCTCAGGTTTCATTGGCGTATCTATGTATTTCAGTAATCGTAATCGGGGCAGCGAACTGGTTTTCCTGGCATTCATGTACGCAAATAGAACGGGCATTCTTGCTCTCAGCGGCGGCGGCATTTTGGCCCGTCTACTATTTCAAAGCCGTTCCGGTGTTACGTCAACTCGGATGGAGCTTTAATGACCATGGCCTTGACGTATTTCAGATTGGTGAGGCCATGACAGGAGTCGCAATATTTGCGGCTTTCCTGGCGTGGGGACGCACGAGAGAACCATTCCTGATCATCCTATCTGCGTTTGTCACGGCACTGCTTGTCGCTGGATTCATATCCGGACCAGAGCGTTACTCTCTGGTGAGCACCTGGGCCCTAGGTGTGACAATGGGATTCCCGTTTCCGTTATATGTCCTTGGACTGAGCCTGTTAGGAATCACGATCCTCAATCTGATCCGGACGCGAAGGAAAATCATCGCTCTTGTCTTGGTGTTGCTATTCTTTGGGCACCGGATGCTACCGCTAACTTATTTCAATCTACTTATATTGAACGGCTTTCTCTTGTTTGCCATTGAATGCCTTTCTAGACGGATGCGGTCTCAAAGGCCTCGGATTCAGCTCTCAGAGCGCGCATAGGAAAAACCGAGAGTTGGTGCTGACAATTCACAGGACCGGCGTGTCTTTATGATCATACGAGATAGGCAGCGTATTCCCGTGAACTACAATTTTCACTTATAAATGAACTCAGAACCACTGAGATCGATCGCCGGAATTTCATCCTTTTCCCGCCAATAGTCTTGAGTATGCTGCCACTCCGGTTTATCTCCTCTCAATGGCAACTTGCCTAGTGCCCTCATAAGATATCCAGGATTAAAGTTTTTCGGGTCGATCCAAGGCAAAAGCTCCATGTTTCTGTCCTGTTCCCTGAGCTCTACATCTACTCTATTTGCTCCTATTTTTTCCATATGAGCCAGTAATCGGCAGACAAAATCCGCCAGAAGGTCTGCACGAAGAGTCCAGCTTGCTCGAAAGTAGCCGAATACCCAGAGCAAATTAGGTATTCCTGTAAACATCATACCCCTATATGTAACTGTATCTGAGAAAACCATCGGTTTTTCATCTATCCGGAACTCAATATCTCCTAAGACATTCATGTTGAAGCCGGTAGCGGTGATAATTAAGTCGGCCGAAATCTCCTTACCTGACTTCAGTAATATTCCATGTTTTGTGAACGTATCAATCTCATCGGTCTCGATCGAGACTTTCCCAGAGTTGATACCTTGAAACATGTCCCCATCAGGCACGAAAGCAAGTCGTTGTTGCCATGGTCGATATTCGGGATTGAAGTGGGTTTCCACGTCGATTTCTGGCTTTAGAAGTGTCCTAATGCCTTCAATTAGCTCTTCCTTGACCTTGTCGGGTTCGGTGAAAGTTCTTCGCACGAAGATTGCTTGGTCACGAAGAATCTTTCTGCGTACAATTTCATGGATCCAACGGTCGTCGATATCCAGTTGGCGAAGTGTCTCCGCAAGATCATCTTGATTACGGCCAGGCCTAAAATATGTCGGTGAACGCTGAATAATGGTAATGTGTTCACAGGAAGAAGCCATTGCAGGCACTATTGTTGCAGCGGTAGCACCTGATCCAATCACCACCACTTTTTTATCGGTGTATTCTATGTTCTCGGGCCAAGCTTCTGTGTGTGCTATTCTGCCTTGATATTGTTCTCTCCCAGGCCATTCAGGCGTGTATCCTTCCCAATGCCGATAATAACCCTGGCACATCCAAAGAAAATTGGCGGTGAAATAGTGTCTCTCGTCATTATCAGTTCGCTTCGCTTCAATCTCCCAAAGGTTCTTCTCGCTTGACCATCTCGCGAAAGTAACTTTGTGATAGTAGCGAATGTGTTGGTCGAGTTCATTATCCTCGATGACTTCTCCCATATACTTTAGGATTTCTTCTGCAGTTGCTATCGGAGGCCCATTCCAAGGTTTGAAACGGTAACCAAATGTATGAAGGTCGCTGTCAGATCTGATACCAGGGTATCGATGGGACCACCATGTTCCGCCAAAATTATCCAGCGCATCAAGTACCACAAATTTGGTCCCTGGTCGCTGGTGTGTCAGGTGGTAGGCCGCACCTATTCCCGATATTCCCGCTCCAACGATAAGAACGTCAAATTCTTCCATAGAACTTAACTCTTCCATAGGCTTGAATTTGGCAGCCAGGGTATTGTCGCGTTCTCAGGAATCATTTCCCGTCAAGAATCTTGAGATACGGCCCTGCTTTTCTTGTAATCCGATCCAGCAAGTTGCAATGCTTTCTCTCTCTCTTCTCCCAACTTTGTCCTTACATCTTCGGTTCCGAAGAACTGTTGGGAGAATTCGAGGCTTTCTAAGCTCCCTTGAAAGACAGGCATTACGTATCGGGCTATTAGTTCATAACTATGTAGAACCTGCTCCCGTGTGCCTAATTCTGTCGCCAGGAGAATCAAGCGGCCGAATCCACCACTGTTCTCATCGAGGGTGCGAATCGCCTCTATCAGATCATCTGGCGTACCGATGCACCAAGCTCCATCTTCAACCATCTTGTCCATTATCTCGTCTACCTCGCAATCGATGGGCGACATGCCTATAGTTCTCTCGAAATACTCTCTCTGTAAGTAACCGGAGCTGTGCCTAGCAATGTTCCTGGCTTCTTCTTTTGAATCCGCTATGAAGGCATGCATTACAAGGCCCCAGTTCTCCCTATTCATGTTGTTCCCATAACGGAGTCCCGCTTCCACGCCAATCTCCCATAGATCTGCCAAGGTATTGTGAAGAAATCCTCCTGGTGATCGGGCAAAAGTAAGAGAAAGGGGGGTAATTCCGTGCTTCCCACACATTTCCATTCCGGCTGGAGATTGTGCTGACGCAGCGGCTATTTCGAAATGCGGCTGAGAATATGGTCGGAGTTGTAAATGGGCGTCGTTGAGTTCGAACCAATCAGTCTTGATTGAGACAGGTTCTTTATCCCTCAGTAGGCGAACGATCGCATCCATCGATTCGGCCCATCTTCGCCTGGCTACCTGATGGTCAATTCCGAGCATGTGCCCATCAGAATTAAGTGCTCCCGGACCTGTGCCCAGTGCCACTCGACCCCGTGTTAGATGATCAAGAAGAACCATGCGATTAGCAACAATAAGAGGGTGGTGATATGGCAGCGGAACGACTCCTGTCCCAAGCTTAATGTGTTTGGTTCGCTCTGCTGCCGCTGCGATAAATACGTCAGGTGCAGCTATGGTTTCCCAGCCGCAACTGTGATGCTCTCCAATCCACGCCTCGTCATATCCAAGTTCATCGAGCCTTTGGATCAGTTCAAGGTCACGCTCAAGGGCTAAAGTAGGATTCTCGTTCGGCGCATGAAAAGGTGCTAAGAAAATTCCGAATCTCATTCTTGTTGGAAGCATTACACTACCTAATCCTCAATATTTTCAATACTGTCCACCAATCCCTTCGCGAAAAATATCACGTTCATCGTGAAGATAATATGATTAGTGTTTATGAACTGTGATGAATCCATGCAGAATCAATACTGTTCGAACTATCGACAACCAAACTGCGTCTGTTGTTGTGATATTTCAGGAAATGAGGGTCTGAACCACTGTTGTTACAAGTTTTCGTGACGTTTGAGCTAGCCGTTCCGTTATTCAGAGGCTTTTCGACAAATACGGAGAACATGGATCATATAATCTGCAGTGTCGTTCGCTCAGGAAACATGAATTCTTTTAAGCCATTTTACGTGGTAATCACCGCTCCGCCCTCCTGCTATGAGTCTTATTGGTCCGCCGTTTCCAGATTCCAAGGCCCGACCGTTGAGGGTAGTGGCTACGATAACTCCAGGCTCACAGGCTTCTCTCACTCCTAATATTCTTGAATGATCATCGCTCTTGAATTCAACAGATTTCAGTGTTTCGGGATCGACACCAGCCTCACTCAATAATTTCGTAATTAGTATTCCTTCCCATAACAACTCCTTTGCTACCCAACCGTCGTTGCAGAAAAAATCTCCGCTGACTCGAGCTTTAGGCATATTCAACAAATCCTCGGCCTCAAACTTCGTCTTAGTTGGCACATTTCCACAAACCGTTATATTGCTCCACTCCGGGACCGACTCTACTGGCATAATTGGTAATTGCTCAAATTTCTGCATGTTAACTCTATTCCTTTTCATCCGCCGCCGGCGCTGCTAGTTGCCCGCATCACCCCCGACGGGGTTTTCAACATAACGCTGGTAAGAAAGTACTCGTAATTCGTGATAAACAAATTCTCAAACAGCTAACGATAATATGTGTGTGAAAACGGTGATGATAACAATTCCACAGATGATAAATTCGTGTTGGAACTTCCCTGAACTTTCGCCTCGAAAGGATGGATCAGTGATGGGTTCTGTCAAGAATTCTGCTCACCGAAACCGTTTTCAGGCATTAGAGCCGCACGGAAGTGCTAATCCTTGGATCAGTTGGCACAACAAAATCAAAAGCTTTCTCACATACTATTCACATTTCTCGTAACCATTTTCATGAATTTCTCCAGCGCTTGACGTTAATCTCCACGGTGGCACCTAACAAGTAATTTTATAAAGTAGCGGCTAACGTAACTCCAAATGAAAATACGCCAGGAATTGACGTACAGATACTCTGCCAAACCCAAACAATCTCCAATGTTGTGAGGGATAAAGCCATGCATTTCCCTTTCAAATGTGACTTTGAAACAATAGGAGACATTCGACGAAAACCATAAGTGTTCCAGTGATATCGATAGTCGGCTATTCAGGTAGCGGCAAAACTCATCTAATAAGAAAAATAATAAAGCGTCTCTCCAACAAGGGATTCCTTCTAATCGCGGTTAAGAATACGCATCACAAGACACTTGAAAGCCCTCTGAATAAGGATTCTGAGATGATGTATAAAGAAGGTGCCCAATCAGTTATAGCTGTCTCAGATGAAGACCTCATCATTCGTTCGAAACATAACTACAGGCCAAGATTTGATGAACTGATTTCGCAGGTTGCGCGATCGACTGACCTCGTTATTTGTGAAGGAATAAGAGATCCTGATCTTCCAAAAATCTGGGTTGGAGACGAAATGCCTACAGATGGTTCAATCCAGAATCTGGTAGCCACTGTTGATAACAAGCAATCAGGACAAGATGCTGGTGTCTTAAGATTCTCTTCAGATGACGTAGATCAAATTTCCCATTTTATTGTTTCTAACTTTGTCCGGTACCAGCGTCTTGCTGATGTGATGAAAAATGCAGCTAAGTCTTAAAGACACTCTCAGGGAGGCTAGGTCGGCGCAAATGCACACCTGTGCTGGAATGGTTCTCGGAATCCGTATGGCAATATTGGGCTGTCGTCTTGTTGGAATATCGGAGCCCCGCGTCGAAAAAGTTCTGAAAGTCTACGTGGAAATGGATCGGTGTTTCACAGATGCCGTCGGTTTTCTTACTGGATGTTCTCTAGGGAAGAGATCACTTCAACATATCGACTATGGGAAACCTGCGGCCACTTTTCATAACACAGCGAGTGAAATGGCATACAGAATTGCTGTCCCCCCGGATCTTCGAGCGTATATGGAGTCAGAGAAAAATGGCCCTCGGTATGGTTCGGGGAGTAAGGCAGACCTGCAGAAACTTGCTTACTGCGAACTCCCCGATTACATGATGTTTCGGGCTGAGCGCGTGAAAATAAATAGAGAATTGATTGCTACCTCCGAAAAGGCCGTTACCAGAGAGCTATGCCGAATTTGCAGGGAAGAAATCAACGATCGTAAAGGCTTTTTCACCGAAGCAGGTTGCATGTGCAAACATTGTGAAAATCCATCCAATTCTTATTACACCGTATAAGCCTACGTTCTCTGAATGGCTTTGTGGAATGCCCGGGTTATCATCACTGCTGAAAGGTGTTTTCGGAATTCGGAGGTGCCTCTCATATCCGAAATTGGGCGTGCCTGTTTCTTCCCCTCATCAGCAACTGCCTCAATGATATGGTCGCTTACCGGCTGGTTTTTCAAGATCGTGCCCACCCCTTCTAAAACCAAAGGAATAGGTGCCACTGCACTCAGGCAAACTTGACCAGTCTCAAAGTATCCATTTCTAACGACCACCGATACAGCCGCCCCGACTACAGCAATATCCATTTCGTTTCTCGGAGTAAATCTTAGGTAGCTTGCAGCGAACCCAATGGCGGGAGTAGGTACATTTATTGAGATTAGAATTTCGTCATCTTCCAGAGCTGTTTTGCCGGGAGCCAGGCAGAAGTCTTTCACAGGAATGCTTCTGTGTCCCTTCGGGCCAACTATGTTGGCTACGGCGTCGTGAACGATGAGATTGGAGATGCTATCAGCACTGGGACCGCATTACAGAGATTCCCTCCAAAAGATGCTCTACCTTGAATGGGCACACCGCCGATGATCCTGGCAGAGTCAAGTAAAGCAGGGAAGTATTTATTTATACTTTCGTTCTCGTAGATCCTGTAACAAGGAACTGTGCTACCTATTGTTAATCCGTCATCGAAACTATGGGTGAGACCATTCAGTTCCGAGATCCCTTTGAGGTCCACAATTCTGCCCAGATGAACCTTAGGAGATCTGTTGCGCAATTGAACAATAAGGTCGGTCCCGCCTGCCATGGATCGCGACTTGACGGCTTTGTCTGCCAAAGCTTCAATCGCTTCATCTAGGGTGGTTGGCTTTACATATTCGATCCATTTCATACTAGAGAACCCTCCGTGTCATCAATGCTTGGTATCGAGGCTTGATTCATGAAATATCGCCGACGAAGTACAGACTCCCACTAAATTGGCGTAGCGTAAGTTACAGAAACTAAAGTTCGCCCGGCTTATTATTGCTCCGTTGAGTATGGCATGCTCTAGATTAGCCATGATCAAGGTGGCCTCCTTAAGGTTTGTGTCTCTAAGGTCTGCGTACCTGAAATCAACGTAAGTAAGGTTGGCTCTCTCTAGATTAGCTCTCCGCAGTTTCGCTTGCTTCAAGTCTGTTCCCCACAGACTGCAATCAGACAAATTCGCCTCACTAAGGTTCACTCCCCTCATATTCATATTTCGGAGATTCAGACCTGATAAATCCAGTCCCGAAAGAGAATGATTCTTCAGGATCTTTTTTCTTATTTGATCAACCGATATTTCAGTCATAGTTGATTCCTATTCTCTCTTCTACTGCGCTAGCTGACTAAATATAGTGTGGGGTAAATAAACACCCACGCTACGTCTACAAAGTGCCAGTATTTCACCGTTCCTTCGACAGCCCAGTAATTGGATCCATTAAATCGACCATCCAATCCCATAACCCAAACAATTATTAGCGCGATCATGCCGCTTAAGACATGAGCGGCATGGAGACCAGTCATGGTAAAGAAGACCGTTCCATATCCGGTGGAAGGTGGAAAATGTATAAAGGCTTCATACCATTCGTAGCCTACTCCGACCAAGAATAGGGCGCCAAAGAGAATCGTCCCTAAGATGTTGTTCCTGAAACGCTTTGTATCTCCAATGCTGGCGCCCATTTCACCTCGATACGCCATGAGGCTACTTAGAAGAAGAACTATAGAAATAACCAGGCCAAGCGGCTGATTGAGGTGTTCTGGGCGATGAACACCCTGGAGATAGAATCTGGTAGAAATAACGGCGCCGAACAAAAAGGTCTCTGACAGAATAAACAACCAGAGCCCTATGAGCTTCATCCTTCGGTAATCGTGTGTTGCTTTATCCGATAGCAAGGTAGCCACTTATGTCTACTCCTCTTTGTTGCGATTCCACAGTTCGTGGATGTGCATAAAATAATGAACTATCAGCCAGGATCCGGGTATCGCCAGTATTGCCATGTAGATCAGATTGCCACCCAGAACTTTAATACCTACGACATATTCAACGATTTCGATAACCATCAGGGCAAGGAATACGACCAGTCCCAACAACATGGCACGAGACATATCTTTTTCAGTCACTGATTCTCCTCCATCTAAAAAACTTGTTCTGCGCTGTTCGCAATTTCAGCGGTTCCCATTAATCTCCCTGCACCGTCGATAAAGGTGTTTTGCTGACGTCAGCATGTTTAGATCCAGGCACACCGTAGTCGTAGGGCGAGCCTGTTACAACCGGGATTTCAGGAAAATTCTCCTCCGGCGGAGGGGACGTCGTCTGCCACTCTAAAGTTGTGGCATCCCAGGGGTTATCAGGTGCTGGTGATCCTTTTATCCATGATGCGACGGCGTTGTATACGAACGGGAGAAACGCAAGTCCGAGTATCAATGAGAGAATTCCCAACAACACATTCCCGTCTTGAAGTTCTGGCGGATAGCTTGAAACCCTCCGGTTCATACCTTGAAGTCCGACATAAAACATCGTCAGGAACAAAGCGTTATAGGCCACAAACATTCCCGTGAAATGAATCTTCCCGAGAGTCTCGTTATACATCTTCCCGGTGATTTTTGGAAACCAGTAGTAAATGGCACCAAAAATCATGAAAACTTCTCCCCCCATCATGGTGTAGTGAAAGTGGGCTACGACGAAATAGGTGTCCTGGAGATGTATATCTGTCGCCACGTCCGCAAGGAATATTCCGGTCAATCCCCCTATGAGAAAGTTAAAGATTGTGCCCAGGGCGAACAGCATAGGTGTGACTAGCCAAAGACGACCTTTCCATATAGTTCCCAGTGCTGCGAGGAACACAACGCCCGTTGGCACTGATATCAGTTCGGTGATAGCCATGAAAGGTATGTGGAGAAATTCTTCCATCCCGCTGGTGAAGAGATGGTGGGCCCATACGAGAAAACTCAAGACGGTGATAAATAGAAAGGAACCAACAACCCATTTATATGCAAACAGGGGTTTCCTCGAGAAGTGGCTGATCATTTCAAGCATGAGGCCGAACCCGGGTAGGATCATTATGTAAACTGCCGGATGAGAATAAAACCAGAACACGTGCTCATAGAGAAGAGGTTTGCCTCCCGCAGCCTCGTTGAAAAAAGTCATAAAGGAGACCCTGTCAAGAATCACCATCAACAAGCCAAAAGCCACAACCTGGGTTGCCGTCGCGCTGATTATGGCCGCAGCGAAAACAGACCAGACAAAAATCGGCAACCTACCCCACGTCATTCCTGGAGCCCGAAGACAAATCGTTGTCGTCAAGAAATTCAGGCCTCCCAAAATAGACGACAGGCCAAAAGTAAGAAAAGCGAAAAGAAATAACAACTGACCATCCGCATTTATGACACTGAGAGGCGGGTATGCTGTCCAACCCGAATCGAAGCCGCCAAAGAGCGGTGTGAGAATCAGAAGCACCGCCACCGGGGGAACGATCCAGAAACTTAAGGCATTGAGGCGAGGGAAAGCGACGTCCTCTGCCCCTATCATCAATGGGAGGATGAAGTTAGCAAAGCCCCCTATTATGGCGGCTACTGCCACGGCCACCATGATAATGCCATGCAGACTCATGATCGTGTTGTAATAATCGGGCCCTATCAACCCATCCCCTGCATCAGCCAGTTCAAGACGCATAATCAAAGCAAAGATACCCGCAAGCAAAAACAAGATGACGAAAGTCACCAGGTACTGCACTCCTATAACCTTATGATCTAAGCTGAATCCAAAATAGCGCCTCCATCCTTCCGGGGTGAACGAGCGCCTTTCCCGGCCGATCCATTCGCGAACCCAGTTATCCCATACGCCGATACCAAGAAGCCATCCGATTAAACCAAACAGGTACCCGAACGTTATGTTGATTTCCGCCGGGTCGTTGCCGGTCAAAGCGGCTATACCCGTTCCGATTCCAAGACCGATCAATAACCCAACCACCGCCGATACAACTCCTCGAGCGATTGGCCATAGGAAGGCAACACCATTCATTATTTAAGTTCTCCCTCTTCACTTGATAGGCTTTTGCAGGCTTATCCATTCCCTGTAATCTTCCTCGGATACTACCGTCACCGGTAGAAACATTTTTGAGTGGGCAAGCCCACAAAGCTCTGCACACTGTAGCCGAAACTGGGTATCTGTCTCATAGCTTCCGAGTTTAGTTGGAGTTGCATTTACATGGGTCGTTTGGCCAGGCACTGCATCAATTTTCACCCTGAACGCCGGTATCCAAAATGCGTGCAGTACATCCTTGGAAGAGACCAAAAACTGAGTGTTCATGTGGATGGGTAAGACAATCTCTTTCTTGCTATACACCATTTCCTGTGGATACATCACCTTCCAGCTATAGCGCACCGCCTCGGCTTGGATCACTATATCTGGCACCTTGTTCTCCTCTGCTCTTAGCTCCAGGAGCCCAGTTACGCCAGGATGGAAAAAAACAAAACCGGTAAGGACAGTCGTCACAGCCAACCAAACCAGAGTGAGGGGCAGGTGACCCTTAAGCCCGGGGCCGTCCACGGTGGGTCTGCCGGAGACGCGAAATTTCATAATGCTGTAGAGGAGAAAGACTACGACTAGGGTGAACACGGGAATCACCAGGTAAATGAGAAGGAAGAATGCATCATCAATCACTTTGGCCTGCTCTGAAGCCTGGGAAGGCAGGGCGCCTAACGTCAGAAAAGCGACCAACTCGAGAATTGCTGTCAACAGTATCCAAGTGATCGCTGGGATCACCATCTCCTTACTCAATTTATGTCGCCACCATTGATGGCTTCAAACATAAGAGCTTTCCGGTAAAGAACCGATCAACCAAACTCGACCGGCAGTTGTCCAATTCACACTTGTGGTGCCTACCGCACTCACAACTCGTGTGGAATCGAACATAAATTGCATTCATTAACTTAAGCCGTCCCTGCGCTATGAGTGACATTTCCTAGAAAGCAAGACAATCACTGAACTACTATCTCTCCGACCATCCCCAGGGTTTCATGCGGGATACATATCAACTCGTAAGTCCCAGCTTCGCTGAAAGTGAATGTGAATATCTTCGTTTCACCTGGATCCATCTCTACATCTAAATCCAGTTCATCCACAGTAAACGTATGGTACTCCGTCTCAGAACTCACGGCAAAGGTCACCTCTTGGCCAACATTGAATGTTAATCTCGCAGGATCAAACTCGTACTTGCCGCTTCCGCCAGCGTCCTTGTTGATGACCTTTACCGCGCCTTCCGGGATGGAAGGAGCAGCAGTGGCTGGCACTTTGCTCGTCGGGGCGTCCGGACTGGACGGCTCAGTCTCTCCACCAGAGCACCCCGTCATCAAGGCCACAGCTGATACAAGTAGCACTAACCAGAAACCATAAATTTTCAGATTCATATAACTTTCTCATCCTTATAGACTCACCGGATCTCCGGCGATTTCTTTCGTAAGTATCGAGATCACTTCTTCTGCAAGATGCCGAAGTGGTAACTTCGGGTCTACGCTATAAACATTCCGTCTGCCAATCCTGCTTCGTTTTACATATCCCTCAATTTCAAGATCAGAGATTATCTTGAGAGTAGTCCGCTCTGTAATGCCAATGTAGTTGGCCATCTCTCTCGTGGTACTGGTGGAATCATGTAGTATGCAGCTAAGCACTAAACCCTGGGTGGTTATCAACTTTCGTATCATTGTCAAATCACCGGGCCAGCAGCAATTTCTTTGGTAAGTCTCGGGACCACTTCTTCTGCAAAAAGTTTCATGGATCTTTTTACCTTCCAGTGCTCCAGCCCCCCTATACGCATCTGCAACATTAGGTGTGTCGGCCTAAGCCTTTCGATGTATATGTTCAAGATCTTGGCCACATTTTCGGGAGACCCAAAAGCCGTTCCCCGCTCTTTGAGATCGGTTAATGTGGTCTTGGCCAATACTTCCGGATTTTGAGGGTAATTTTCGTATCCCGAAACTGGCGCTGGTCTTCCCGGTGCCCCTGGAAGCAAGGTAGCCATTAGCTTGTAAAACCACACTGCGTGTTGCGCCTCTGACCACGCTTCTTCATCCGTCGGGGCAACGTACGTTCTTATAGATAAGGGTTGGTCAATTTGATCCACGTCATGTCCCTTGATTGTCATCTTCTCGCGGTAAAGTTCGTAGGATTCTTCTACAGCATCCAAGGTAGAAAATTGGGGAGCTCTTATGAGTGACATGCCAAAATCCGCGGCCACCTCAATGCTTCTAGCTGTAACACTAGCGATGTAAAGAGGGGGATGGGGCTTTTGTATCGGCTTTGGAAATATCTCTGTAGGAGCTTCGATTTGCCAGTAGTTCCCCTGGTAACTGAAGTTCTCCCCGCTGAGCGCTTTTAAGAGGATTTCGAGCGACTCCCGGAACATGCAAGAAGATAGTTCTTGCGCTATGCCGAATCCTTGGAATTCTGGTGGTTGATAGCCTCGCCCGACGCCGAGCATCAGTCTTCCGCCACTTATAGAGTCAACCAGTGCAGCGTCCTCGGCTACCCGAAGAGGGTGCTGAAAGGGTAGCAGCACAACAGCAGTGCCTATTCTCATCGCTTGAGTTCTCTGTGATACCGCTGCCGCAAAAGTGAGCGGATTCCCCATCATTGCATAATTCGAAAAGTGGTGTTCGGGGAGCCAAACAGAGTCAAATCCAAGCGATTCCGCATATTCGATTTCATCCAGAACTTCGGTGTAGATTCGCGATTGTTCTATATTCCCAAAATCGGAGAATAGATAGAAGAGACCGTAATTCATTTTGTGACCCTTTGCTTCAACTCGTTAACGTAGGTAGGCATTAGGCTTGCGTTTCTTGGTCCACACTCGTAACAGACAAGTGAAAAGAAACTCACATTAGATTTAGGATCTCAAAATGATGTGAGGTAGATATGAGGCGCTAGTGACACAATCGTGAGAACTTTGTGAACATTTGCACAATGTGAGGTTAGAAAGGGTGCTGTTATTGACCGACTAGCCTATACCCTATGCCAGGCTGAGTAAGAATTTGCTTTGGGCGGGAGGGATCTTTCTCAAGTTTTCTTCTCAATTGCTTGATAAAAGTACGCAGATATTCTGTTTCTCCGCCGTATTCCGGTCCCCATACTTCTTTCAGTATTTCGCTATGGGATAGGACCTTGTTTTTATTGACGGAAAGCGTTTTAAGCAGTTCATACTCGGTTCTAGTTAACCTCACTTCATCGCCATCACGGTATACAAGCTTGGCCGACAGATCTACAGTGATGTGGCCGATTTCTATTCGGCTCTCATTGGTTAACCCCGTATCAGTCAAGCTTGATCGGCGAAATAGGGTTCGTACTCTTGCAAGAAGTTCTTGAATTCCAAAAGGCTTAGTTAGGTAATCGTCTGCTCCGGCATCGAGCGCAGCGACCTTTTCCGACTCTTCATTTGTGGCAGAGAGAATCATGATGGGCCCTTCATACCATTCCCTCAGTCGTCTTAGCGCCCAGTTTCCGCTGACGATTGGCATGGAAAGGTCAAGAATTATCAGTCCCGGTTGAATCAAGGCCGCTTTCTCTACCGCCTCTGCCCCATCGTAGGCGATTTCAGTCGTGTAACCGTTATGTTTTAGTTGGCTGGACACAAAAGCGACAATTTTTCGATCATCGTCGACAACCAGCACATCTTTCTTGTTCATTTCTATTCTTTATCCAGAGGTAGACAGAAACCAAAAGTGGATCCTTTACCTACCTTACTTTCAACAGTGAGGTCACCTTTGTGCTCTCGGACTATAGCTCGACATATTGCAAGCCCTAATCCCGCCCCGGGTCTGTCAGCCGATCCACTGGTCGATAGCCTGTAAAACTTAGTGAAAACATTTTCCATTTCCGTTCTTGGAATTCCCACGCCCTGGTCAGAGACTTCGACGATTAAATAATCCGATTTTCTTTCATCACCTTTGAATACCCTGATCTCTATGGAAGTCCCTATAGAGGAGTATTTGGCTGAATTACTAACTAGGTTGTTTAACACCCTCGTGATTTGCGAGTGATCCGCGTAGACAGGAGGTATATTCTGCTCTATGAATGTGTCCAGCTGGTGACTTTCTGAAAATCTGCTTCTTTTGAACGCGCGCATGCAATCATCAACGACATCAATCATGTGACACATTTCAGGATCGTAAGGGATAGAACCACTTTCAATCCTTGCCATGTCGAGAAGGTTATCTACGAGTTCCTCCATTCTGTCGGATTCTTCTGAGACTGATTCCATAATCGGAATAAATTGGCCTTGATCCGTACCGCCGTCAATTAAGGACCTGACAAGACCCTGAATCGTCGATAGAGGTCCACGGAGATCATGGGTGATCATGGAAAGAAATTCCGATTTCAAGGATTCTATTTCTTGAAATTGGGTCATATCTTTAATAACGGCCGCGAAGGCTATTACAACATCCGCATCAGTTCTTATGGGCACAACGTCAATCGCTACAGCTCTCACCGACAAATCCGGATTTTCGACGACCAATTCTAAATCTTTCACTTCGCTACCTGAATAATAGGATTGCACGAGTGGATTCTCATCGGTCGACAGTAACGAGCCGTTGGGTAACCTGAATTTTATCTCGTTTTTATATTTTTGAAGCGGATAGCCATCTTCAAATTCACACCCAAGTAGCTCGCTTGCCCTAGGGTTAGCCAATATTACTGCACCATCTCCTCCATCCGTTACGACAACGCCCGTAGGAAGGCTTTCTATCGTTGCTTGTAACCTGGCTCTTTCTTCGTGAGCATTGCTGTAAAGAGTTGAGTTTTCTAAAGCTATTGCCACATATTCGGCCATGGCTTCGACAATCTGTTGATCTTTTTCCGTGAATTCTTGGGCACCCAATTTATTTGTAAGATATAGATTGCCCATGTTTTTCCCAGATCTTATGATAGGAACTCCGAGAAAGGAGATCATGACTGGATGGTGCTCCGGGAATCCTACGGAATCTGAATGTTCTGACAGTCTCGCCAAGCGCAAAGATTGACCTTCTAGCCGAAGAGTCCCAAGAAGTCCTTTGCCCTGCGGCAGAGGGCCCATTTTATTGCGCTGTTGCTCGTCGATTCCCGAGTAGAAAAAATGGGATACCTTTCCTGAGGCATCCATGATTGCAAGCGCCGCATACTGGGCATCGACGAGATTTCGAACTCTTCCTGGAAAGTCCCTCAACAACTCGTCTACACGTGAAGTAACACTGTTCATCAATTTCTTCCTTTAGCAATCCGTCTGCCATACGAAGATAACAGTTAAAGCGATGAATGGCTAAGCAATTGCTCAGGCTCGAAGCATTGTTCACGAATTACTCATACAAGGATTGGCACAATTTACGCTTCCCTTATGACTATCAGGGTCTAAATAGATTAGGATTTTCGCGAGGTGCTGCATCTATGAGTGTGAAATCCAAAACCTATGTGACTTTTAATGTAAATGACCGTACATATGACTTTCTTTGCGAGCCTCGTCAAAGCCTTCTTGAATGTCTGAGAAACGTGTTAGGTCTTACGGGAACAAAGGAAGGTTGCAATGATGGTAATTGCGGTGCCTGCACAGTGTTTTTGGATGGAAGGATCGTTAATTCATGTCTCACCCTTGCAGTTGAGGCAGAGGGATCAAAGATAACAACAATAGAAGGGATTGCTGAAGGCACTAACCTTCATCCGGTACAGATAGCGTTTCTCGAGAATGCGGCCTTGCAATGCGGCTTCTGTACGCCGGGATTCATCGTCTCAGCCAAGGCGCTTTTAGACCAAAATAGTGATCCTAGCGAGTATGAAATTCGACGATGGCTAGCTGGGAATCTATGCCGCTGCACAGGCTATGACAAGATAGTGAGGGCGGTTATGGATTCGGCAAAAAAATTGAGTAACGGACCGACCATCTGAATTAGACATGGCCGATGTTCCAATTTGGACACGAAGCGATGAGTAATCGACTTGACGAGCTTCCCATAATATCTTCCGATTCCATTCCTGACTGGTATCACCTTGAGATATGGTCTGGAACCGGGATTGCCCGTGTGTTTTACCTTGAAGAACTCAACGCGATGGCAAATACCACAGTAAGAACGGATTTTTTTTGCAACGACGGGTGGGAGGTTCCCGATGTTTTATGGTCAGGGATCAGATTAGCTGAGTTATTAAGGAATTGTGACATCCTTATGAAGGATGTTTCTAGCATTGAATTTTATGGTGGCGACTACTCCAAGGTCATTACACAAAATGACTTGAAGAGTGGAGAGGCGATATTGGCATTGACCTTGGATGGTGCTGACTTGCCAGCTGCTCACGGAGGTCCCTGCCGATTAGTTGTGAAGGGTTTAAGCGGGGATTTTCAGGTAAAGTGGCTCAACCGTATAAGGGTATTTTGATTTTCGGTGAACAGGTTTTAGAAGCCTGCTACGACCAAACTATATCTGATAGGCCTCACCCACTCCCAGCATTAATCGGCCTACCAGAGCCCAATCCCCCTCGATGATTCCGCTGTCGGGGGGGTATTTTACTCATTTACGCGTATTGTGGAAATTCCAGTTGGATTTGCGACGGTATCTTCAGCTCAACTCCCATTCATGAATCTAGGCCGGTAGATATGGTGCCAGGTAAATTGGAAATTTACATTATGTGATACAAGAGCAAATGATCTCTCAGAACGTCTACGGCAAAGTCGTTGTCAGTATCGCGCCACACAGAATGAATATGGTTGGCATCATTTTGACGGTTATCATACTCGGCGAGAAAAGTCCCACCGTGGAGTCTGTAATAATGAGGCTTCCCTGCTGAAGCTGCTCCGCCCCAGGCTAAATGGATTCCCGTTATTTTTTCCTGCCATGTTGTTTCGATAACAGATGACAAATCCTCGTTAATCTGACCGATGTATTCTGATATAAGCTTGGACAATATGCCCAGCTGCGTTTTATCCATCTGGGAGGCGGGCAGACCTTCCTCGTAAGGAAGGGATGCCCTTGCTGCGCTAAAAGTGAGTATATCTGCGGGCGCTTCGTCAAATATTAATGCTTTCTTAATCTGTGAAGGGCTCAGGTTTGCCATCAACTCCAAAGCTAAGTCTTCTCTAGGGCCAAGTATCCTGAGACCCTTTTTAGGCCCTTTTTGAACCTCTGCTGGGTTTGCACCAAAAAAGAAAGGCGTGGACGAAATAATGTCATCTTTCCATATGCTGAAATGAAGGGAAAGATGGTGTCCTTCTATGCGCCATCCCCAGGGTTGGTCAGATTCAGGATCCCCAAATACAGTGAAAAAGTATAGCTGCGGGTCTCGTTCCCACATTATGACTTTGGTCTCTTTTTCGATGATTCCAAGTATTTGTTCGTGATCAATAATTTGTACGGCTCTCTTGTTTCCTTCCTCACTAAGGCCAGTTTTCATAAGTTGATACGTCAAGTGTTGTTGACTCTCCGACATATCCCTCAGTGGAAGTCCGTGCCTGTTTATTGGAGCGTAGTACCAATAAACGCGTTCTGCGTCCATATACGGGTATGACGCTTTATCCGATTGGCCCTCTGTAAAAGTATCCGTAAGAGCTGTGCAGGCATTTCGCATATTCGCAGCAGCTGTTTTCGTTCCCATCGATTTTCTCCTTTAAGGATTCTAGGATTTAGGTCAAAAACTATTTACTTGGGGCATTACTTCGTCTGCCAGTAGAGTCATCGAATCGATCCATTGTTTTCTGGGTTTCCACTCATGACCCATCGCCAGAAGCGTACCAAACCCACCTGTTTTCTCAAAGATTGCCCTGATTTTCAGTGCTACAGTTTCTGGACTCCCAACGATCCACACGTTTTCCATAAGATAATCGAGCGTGATTTCATCGTCCGGCATCTCGACATCTAGTTTGAATTGATCCAAGTTATTACTCCAGGGTAAAAGTTTGAGCCAGTATTTTTCGTAGTCTCTACCCAGTGTTCCTTCTTTAGCTTCCCTTCGGGCAATCTCATCAGTCTCAGCGACATATATATCCCTTGCTATTCGCCAGTTTTCCCTATCCGGCAGAATATCGGTCTTGTCAGCTCCCCGGCTATATGATTCCCAATGACCTCTCAAAGAGTCTATCGGTAGTAGGTTGATACTTAAGGGAATCCACCCGTTCTGGCCCGCGATCTCCAGTGTGTGAGAATTTGAAGAGACTCCCCCAACTGCTATTGGAGGATGAGGATCTTGAAATGGTTTCAAGTGAAGCTTGAGCCCGATTTCCTCAACGGGGTCTGGTATAACGAATTTCCAATGTCCGTTTGTGTACTCACCCGGCTTGGGATCTCTCCAAATTTCTTGGATCGCCTTCACGGATTCTAGGGTAAAAGAACGCCGATCATCTGTTTCGCTATCGAATCCGAAGAGCTCATAATCCCCAGGAGTGGAACTAGAACCCACTCCCCACATAAGACGGCCCTGGGTTTGATGGTCCAGTTGAGCAATGCGGTGGGCTAACATTGCTGGATTATGATTTGGCATACAAGAGACACCCGTACCAAATCTAATACGCTTTGTGATTGCGGCAGCATGAGCTATAAAGAGATCTGGATTAGGGATATTTTCCCATTCAAATGTAAAGTGTTCACCTATCCATGCTTCTCTATAGCCTAACCAATCAAGGGTTACCATTTGATCAAGATCTTCAACAATAGTTTTGCTGAAATCCGATCCAGGTGGGTGCAATGGCATAGTGAAATATCCTAGCTTCACTGGTGACTCCTTTTTAACTGGGAACAATGGACACATTCTAAATAGGAAACTAGAACAAGAATTGACTGAGGTTCAGGAGATTCGCATGAGAAAAATATGAGGAAAATGAGCCAAATATAGGAATCCTCAATTAGGTATGGTAAATATGGGAAGGAGACAGAGAAGATAGATATCAAAGCCACGGATGATTAGATCCACATCAGTGAAAAAGGTACATACAAAGCGACAACCGAACAAATATGGAGAGCATATGACAATCCAAACTGCTGACACTGTGGTGCATGGAGGCACAGTAGCCTTTTCATCTAATGCCTATGAAGCAAGCATCGCCATCAAGGGAGAACACATTGTGGCTGTTGGCACGGCGGACATGATGCCCAGAGCTGATAACTACATCGATGCTTCAGGTAAATTTGTTCTCCCCGGCGCTATCGACTGTCATGTTCACCTTCGACCAAAGCCGGGCGATGATTGGGCAGTCGGGACAAAGGCAGCAGCCCTTGCAGGCCTGACAACCATCATTCCATTTGGTGCTGCCGGATCGTTGGTCGGAGACGCGACGCTTTTTAAGCCGCCAACATCACATTCAGCCTGTGTGCAAAGTGTGGACGGGCCCTCCCCCGTCTCCACCATGCACACAAGTGCCCCTCATCTGCTAGATGGGGGGTCTTCTTCATCTCGACTATTTACTTACCGTCGATGAAGGTTGGAAACTTTCTTACAGTATTCTTACGAAACTCACAGAGTTTTCACAATGAGAGTGATTATTCTAGATATCCAATCGGATTAGAGGTAGTCTCAAACATATCTTTCTACCGCTTTCTGCCCTTAGATTTTGTTTGTACAAAATCAGTGGAGGCTTTGTACATTGCTATCAGTAAAAAAAGTTGTCGCTTTGCTGGGGTTGATTGGTATTATTGCCTTATCAACCGCGGTCTACCTATTCCTTGATCTCAAGGACAACAGTTCGTCAAACTTGCAGGATAATGAGCAAGCATATTCCGTCTCACGGAACAATCTTGTTAAAAGCATCTCTATCAGCGGAAATCTTGAATATGGAAGTATTGATCAAATCAGACTTTCATCGGGCACTGTTGGAGCGGTATACGTCGAAGAAGGCGATAGGGTTTCTAAAGGTGACCTGTTAGTATCACTGGACGAGCAAAGTATAGCCCTGCTAAGAAAACATCTTGCTCAAGTTGAGATAGACCTAATAGAGGCCAAGTCTTCGTACTCTGATTTCATAGGAGTCGAGCAAGAATTGAGAGCAGCAGAGGCCGCTAGTTCTGTTCAAGAGGCATTTGAACAACTCGAAGAGGCCCAGCAAGCTCTCGCAGATCTCATTAGCGAGACCGAGCAAGAATTGAGAGCAGCAGAGGCCGCTAGTTCTGTTCAAGAGGCATTTGAACAACTCGAAGAGGCCCAGCAAGCTCTCGCAGATCTCATTAGCGAGACCGAGCAAGAATTGAGAGCAGCAGAGGCCGCTAGTTCTGTCCAAGAGGCATTTGAACAACTCGAAGAGGCCCAGCAAGCTCTCGCAGATCTCATTGACCCGCCATTGGTGGAAATCGCTGATTCTGAAAACATGGTCATCATCGGGGAGAAAAACCTTGCCGCGGCGGAGTCGTTACTTCAGGATCTGGGATCCTCCTACCCTTCCACCCTAATAGATGTTGACCTAAGACTGGCCACAGCTAGAGACAAATTGGCCTCTGAGCAAGAAGCCTATGACAAGGTATCGGATCCCATAGGTTCGGGCCATCTTGAGGACTTGTATTCGAAACTTCTCTCAGCGTCATCATCTCTTACCACGATCAAGGTAGATCGAGACATTAGCGCCTCCCAAATGTCATCCCAACTCGCACAACTTGCTAATGCTGTAAGGAAGGCCGAAACAGAATATTTACAAACCCTTCGGGGATGGTTCGGAGTGGATAACTCATCTTTATTATCAATGTCGCCTACGGAAATCTACGATATGTGGGGCGTTGATCTGGACTCTTTGTTCAGTCGGTCAAACCGAGCCTCCGATATAAACAAGTTCATACGTGGTTACGTAGCCTCCAATTATGAGGCTGATCCATACAATGATGCCGCAATCCTTACCTGGCTCGCTTTTTACCCAGGTACTGTGACCGGAACATGTGAATCCACACTACCCAGTTCGACAATACGATGTGTCGATCACGAATTGCAATCAGCATGGGAGACCCTATCACTGGATAGGGAGTCAATGGAGGAAACGAAACTTCAATCCACAAAAAGCTTCGAAACGAATGAAGAAAAAGTCCGGAAAGCTGAAGAAAGTTACAAGTCCATTTTGGAGGAATATGAAGAAATATCAGGTTCTCCCGGCTCTGATCTTACCGATGCAAGGTTGAAACTAGACATTGCTCAGGCAGACGTCTTGTCAGCGGAAAGGATCTCTAGTCTCGCTCACATCAACGTTGAGTCCGACAGGAAAGCCCAGGAAAATAAGGTGAAAATTGCCCGATCTGAACTGGGATTCGCTCAATCACGGCTGGCAGAAATTACTAATGGCGCCTCTGAAGAGGAAAAAGAAGCGGCTGAAGGAAAAGTAACCATCGCGAACTGGAAACTCATCAATGCAAGAAGGGAATTGGAAGACACCAGTGGTCCCTCTGAGGAAGCGATAGAGGCGGCTGAAGGGATTGTAACTCTCGCAACCTGGCGGCTCGTCAATGCAAGAAACGAATTGGAAGACACCGGTAGTCCCTCCAAGGAAGCGATAGAGGCGGCTGAAGGGATTGTAACTCTCGCAACCTGGGGGCTCGTCAACGCGAGAGAAGAACTGAACAGCACTGGAGAATTAGATGAGCTTCAGAAAACACTTCTTCAGGCGGAAACAGCCAGGGTTGAGGGTCTACTAGCAGATGCCACAACTTCCCTCGAAGAGGCTCTCATCATCGCCCCGTTTGATGGCCTTGTGATGAGCCTGAATGTGCAAACCGGAGACGAGGTAAAGACGGCGGCTCCTCCAGCGTTAGAGTTAGCCAAAGCGAATGTTTTCGATCTTAGGGGAGCCGTAGATGAAATAGACGTGCTTTTCGTCCGCACAGGTTCGAAGGCTGAGGTTGTCGTTGATGCAGATCTTACAGCCCCGGAACTAGGTACAGTTGAGAGCGTGTCGCTGACGTCTAGCTCCCAACAGGGAGTTGTAACCTATCCACTGACAATCAGGCTCGACTCTGATCCAAGTATTGAATTGAGAGAAGGCATGTCAGCCGTAGCCCAAATCGTGGTAGATGAAGCTCTCGGAGAGATATTAGTTCCACTAGATTCGATTCATGGGACGATGCAACAGCCATATGTGAAAGTCTATGAGAATGGAAGCGTCTCAGAAAACCCGGTCTCCCTCGGCATCAACGATGAATACTGGGTGGTAGTCAGGTCTGGTTTAGTAGAAGGACAATCGATTGTGATCGTGACCGAGCCGGTGCAAGTGCAATCCGGGTTCAGCTCCTTTAGAGGCGGACCATCAGGTGGATTTATGCGTCCACAAGGCGGAGGCCGTTAAATGAATCACAAAAATCAAATTGGTCTGGGAAACCAGGAAAACAATAATTCACCGAACTTAGACGCTCTAATCTGCCTCAAGGATGTCACCAAGCAATACAGAATTGGAGCCGTTACGATCAGGGCTCTGAATGGGATCAATCTTGCAATTAATTCCGGGGAATTTGTGGCAATCACGGGACCTTCCGGTTCCGGAAAATCTACGGTCATGAACTTACTCGGATGCCTCGACGGGCCAACCAGTGGCAATTATTTTCTCCAAGGCGTCAATGTGAGCGGCCTTTCAGACCGTGCGCTATCCAATATAAGAAATAAGCAAATCGGATTTGTGTTTCAGACATACAATTTGCTCCCAAGGCTTTCCGCGGTAGAAAACGTTGAACTCCCCCTTGTTTACGCCGGGGAATCACGAAGGCGAGAAAAAGCTTTGAACATCCTCGAAAGAGTGGGGCTCAAAGAAAGGTCGTATCACCGGCCGTCAGAGCTTTCAGGAGGGCAGCAACAACGCGCAGGTATAGCACGGGCCCTTGTGACAGACCCAACTATCTTACTGGCGGACGAGCCTTCCGGGAACTTAGACAGTAGGACGACCAAGGAGATACTGGATCTTATCAGCGGCCTAAATGCGGACTATGGCCAAACGATCATTCTTGTCACCCATGAAGCAGAAGTGGCAGCAAGGGCTAGCCGGCAGATCCATATGGTGGATGGATTGATTGTCCGTGATACGGCAGACGCAGCCGTGGAAGGCTAGATATGAGGTACTTAAGTCTTCTTTGGATGTCTCTATCTTCCCTGGGCAGCCATAAACTACGCTCTGGTTTAGCGTTACTCGGAATAATCATCGGCGTTTCAGCGGTAATTTCGCTTATGGCAATCGGCCGTGGTGTCCAGGAATCAATAACTAGCAGAATCACCGATATGGGCGCAGACCTCATTTACATAACGCCTGGAGAGATAACCACCGGAGGCGTAGGGAGTGGTCAAGGCAGTTCCATAAATCTAACCGTGTCTGACTCTGAAGCGCTTATCGACTCTTTAAACGCCCCATCAATTCTAGCCGCCGCTCCGGAAATTAGTTCTAGAGAACAGGCAATTTACAGGAACTCCAACACGAATGTAACTGTTTACGGCGTCACTGATTCATACTTTACTGTACATAACCTAGATCTTCATTCTGGCATGTTCGTCAATGAATTCCATTCAGTAGGAAAAGACCAGGTCGTAGTACTAGGGGCAAACGTATCCGACATTTTATTCTCCAACCTAAGCCCTATAGGGCAGGTCATACGGTTAGGTAACAGGCGATTTAAAGTTGTGGGATTAATGGAAAGTGAAGGTGGGGGCTTTCGATCACGTGACAACTCCGTTTTCGTACCCCTTTCTACAGCGTACTATCGACTCTCTTCCGTTAAATCAGTATCAGGGGAAGTTCCTGTCGACAGGATCACCATAAAATCGATCGGTCCTGAGGATGTAGATCCTGCGATCCTAGAGAGCACCAAGATTCTTCGCATCACCCATGGACTTGCTACAGGAATAGAAAATGATTTTTCGATATCAAGCCTCAAGGAAACTCAAGAGGCCCTTGAGGAAACCACTAACACGCTCGTATTGTTTCTAGGCAGCATAGCCGGAATCTCTCTTCTAGTCGGTGGAATCGGGATCATGAACATCATGATCGTTTCCGTTACGGAGAGAACACGGGAGATTGGGGTCAGGAAAGCAGTGGGCGCTAGAAAGAGTGATGTGATGCTGCAATTTCTGTTCGAGGCTGTCTTGCTGAGTTTAAGCGGCGGTATTCTCGGGATCGTCGTAAGTTTCTTGGTAATCCAGGTGTTAGGTGGCGTTTCATTCTCGGGAAGGCCACTCCAGCCCATTATCAGCGCGGACATTACACTGATGTCATTAGCAGTGGCAACCAGTATCGGCATGTTTTTTGGAATATATCCTGCTGTTCGAGCCGCTGCGCTTCATCCAATAGAGGCACTCCGAGCACAATAATTCAACAAAGGAAGAATGATGCTGGTTAGAGCCTATTTTCCGATAGTTATCTTACTGACAGGAATTATTTTATGTATCGCCTGTGGTAGCGAATCCCCCTCAGAAACTGCACCCAGGGAGCTACCTACACCAACTCAACGTTTGATGTCTGATCCGGGAAACGACGTGGCCACTTCCCGGTTGGGTCAAAGAGCTCCTATTCCAGATCCCAATGGTTCCATACCTGATAGTTTGAGACAAAGATTAAGGGCGGGGGAAGCCACTCCGGAGGACCTCGAACTCATTCGTCAGCAAATGAGTCAGCTCGGTGGCGCTGGTGAGAGATTCCGTCAATCAAACCGCGTTTCTGGTGAAATCATTGAGATCACCAAAGACGCACTGAGGTTGGAGACCGAAAACAACCAGAGAGTGATTAAGTTAAATAAAGACACAAGGGTGCTAGAGTTCAGGGAAGGAACGGTACCGGAAATGGAGGGGAAATCCGTAGCTTTGACGGCGGAACGAGATGGCAAGGGTGAACTGACAGCAATATCCATGAGAGAGTCTGGAGAAATAGGATATCCAGGGAATCTTTCCAGGAGCTGGAGTAGTACTGAGCAGGGTGGCCAAAGGGCACAGGGCAGGATCCCGGCATCCGAATCGATAGTTGGAAACTTCATCCGTTTGTCCGGGAAGGTTACTGAAATTAGAGAAGGCACTTTCACTCTTGAAGTCGACGGAAAGGGATCACTGAATATCTTATTCGACAAAAATATCTCTTTAGTTGTTTCAGAGGAGTTATATATTGAGAATCTCTCTGTGGGAATGGAAGTGGCTGCAGTACTTGACTTAAGGCCAGAAACAGAAACCGAATCCAAGGAAGGTTCCCTTTCGGCATCCATGATAATCGTCGGGGCAAGTAATGGTTTCATGGATCAGAATGCCGGCCGGTCATGGCAGCGTCAACCAAGTGTTGGTCAGAACCAATAACTGAGATCGAGCGGAAATTTCTGTTATCAAACATACTTCCAGCTAGGTTCAAGACTGCTATCATTTTGTCGCCCTATCCAAAGATAAAGACCGCTCATTATGTACAGCATGGGTAATTCGTCTTTCTCAGATACGGTAGAGAATGCGCCAGTAGGCGCACGTCCTCATATTGTTCGATGCATTCCCATTTGTACTTTCACAAGGGGCAAGCAGTGTCGACGTTAACAATATTTATCATTAGCTACCTTCATGAGTCACGGGAGCAAGTTATAACTCACTCACAAAGCCGCCAAGGCAATCCTCAATCTGTGTGCAAAGTGTGGACGGGCCCTCCCCCGTCTCCACCAGATCTAAAGGGCCTTCTGTCGACTGGCAGAGGGCCTTTTCCTTCCTAGATACCTCGCATCGTACGGCTGCCAGCCCCTTCCTGTCAGGCTAGTGCCGACTGTGAACAAGCATGAATCGCTACTCTTCAAACAATGGAGAGGTTGTTGACACAGATCCTTAAACCTATAATACTAGTTATATGGTTTTAATCAACAGTGTTCCAGGGTTTGACACTTCATTAGCCGCTGAAGGATTCTCGGCCGTCGGTTCCGAACCGAGGTTGAATGTGCTTGTTGCACTCGTGAAGGCAGGGAGTGAAGGACTTACGGTTGGGGAGATAAGGGAGCGAATTGGTATGCCACCATCCACCCTAGCCCATCACTTGCGAATCCTAGAAAGTGGAGAGCTTATTCGCCAGGAAAAAAGAGGACGTGCGATATTGAGTTTCGCCGTAATAACCCATATTGAAGCGCTAGCGGCGTTTCTGCTGAAGGAGTGCTGCCAAGATGAGGTTGAGATCAAGATGAATAGAAACAGCGAGAGGTGAGAAGTTGGTTGATAAAGAGTTGATCATAGAGAACGTAAGAGCCAGATACGGTGAGCTTGCGAGAGGCGCCGCCGATTGCTGCGGTGACAGAGACGGATTCGCATCATGTTCCGTAGTTTATGACTCCAACCAGATCAAAGATTTGCCGGAGGAGGCACTCACGGCATCCGCGGGCTGCGGCAACCCCAACGCGATCGGGGAGCTGAAACAGGGGGAAACGGTGGTGGATTTTGGCAGTGGAGGAGGTATCGATTGTTTTATAGCTGCAAATATGGTGGGGGAAACAGGTCGTGTAATTGGTGTCGACATGACACCTGACATGATCAACCTCGCAAACGAGAACAAGGTCAAGATGGGAGCGGAAAATGTTGAATTCAGGTTAGCCCAGATCGATAAAACGGGAATTGATACCGATTCGGTAGATGTAATCATTTCCAACTGTGTCATAGTACTTGCACCCGACAAAGACGCCGTTTTCAGGGAGTCTGTAAGGATTCTCAAGAAAGGTGGCCGAATGCACATATCCGATGTCATGCTGACGAGTGAACTGCCTGACCATGTGTCGTCAGACATGGACAATTGGACCCACTGCCTTGCAGGCGCTGAGTTAACAGACGTATACATCGGCAGAATGAGAGAATCCGGGTTCAGCAGAGTAGAAGTGGTGTCTGATGTTCCTTATAGATGGGAATCGGAAGAGAATTGGGTAGCCTCGGTTCGAAGTGTGAATCTGCTGGCAACAAAATAGGAAATGAGAATTATCTGAAACTCTTCCGTTCCGCTCACAACTAAGCAGCTATCTGCTCATCATCCATGATGGTTAGGAAAACACCTGATCCTTTCCTGGTTTTAATGTCTTGGAATATCGACCTGAATGCTGTTTTGGGCCTGATACAAACAATCGATTTCTCTATTTTGTGATCCACGAATACAGCATCGAACATTACCCTGACCAGACGATGCTTTTCCTCCAGGGTTGCTCCTTCCCAGAGTTCCGGAAGGTTTTCTATTAGAAGCCCAGCCTCGTTGGCTCCCAAAACTTCGCAAATTCCCTCCCTTGGTATTCTGGTGATCAGTTCACGAAAAACTTCCAGCTTGCCATACGAAAAGCTAACTTTCTCGAACGGGACAGCTATATCTGTTGAGATTGCCATCATGTGTTACCCATGAAACGGAACTCTTTAGCTTCAGTACCTTTTATGACCTCTTCAAACCACAGGTCCGTCTAACCCTAAATCTTAATTGGTTTATTAAAATTGAGTGTATAGACTTGGTGACCGGAGCGGGTCGGATATCTCGAAGGGCTCTAAAGCGTGAGCTTCTTTTTTGTATATCTGGATTCTGTGAGAGCCATAATCCGTTACATACATATGCCCCTCGAAATCTGTCAGGACCGCTATAGGGTCTCTGAGCCGTTTTTGCTGCTCTATTGAGGCCATTTCACGAAGCCGAAGAGCGGTCACTTGCGTCACCATGTAGTTATGTGCTTGTTTGCCCAGAGTTGCATCCCCAATGAATTGCTCCACAAAGCTGCCGTCCGGCCCAAACAGTTGAACCCTGTTGTTGCCCCTGTCTACAACGTATATATCTCCATCCTTATCAACCGAGACTCCGGACGGGCGTTTAAACTGCCCTTCTCCAGATCCGGCTCCCCCAATACGTCCTATCAACTCTCCTTCTGGAGAAAAATATTGAACCCTATCATTTCGCCAGTCAGCAACGTATATGGTTCCTAATTCGTCAACGTGCAATCCCCAAGGCATGTTTAACTTGCCTGGAGAATCTCCGAGACTTCCAATGGAGCGAATATGCTCTCCAGAAGGATTATATTTTTGGATTTTATGATTGAAGGAATCAGCAACCCATAGATTACCTTCCGGGTCGAAAGAAATCCCCGAGGGACGATTTAACTGACCTTTCCCTGAGCCGGGCTCCCCCCATTGGTCCAGCAATTCCCCCTCAAGTGACATTTTTGATATCTTGTGAGTCCCTTCGTCTGATATCCATATGTTTCCTTCACTATCGATGGCCATCCCCGAAGGCCACACAAACCCCCCCACACTCTTACCACCCCCAATTTGGGCCACCTCCCCGGCTCCACCGAGATTAAAAGCACCTAAATCCTCGTCTTCCATATTCAATGTGCGAACAAATCCCAGTTTGCCCTGTCTACACAATATCCTTAGCAGGCCATCTTTACTTACAACTAGATCAATAGGCGTATTTGTTAATCTGCGCATGCCGATTGTTCGGTTGTAAGAAAAACCAATTCTAAGCAACGCATGTGGTCTACTCATATGGAAAACATCTCCCCGTGAATTAACTCAAAACTTATGCAACTATGGGTAACTTTTCGAATGTACCTTGTACAATATCCGAGGGATCTATATTCAGGTAATCATCTAAAATAGAGGAATATAGTCCCCTAAAGTCGTAACTGTGGGCTAGGTCACCGTTCTCCAAATCATCAACCCTTAGGGAAGGATACTCAGCATATAAACCACCATTTACGTGGTCGCCAATAACGAAAGTTCCCCCTCCAGCTCCATGGTCTGTACCGCTACCATTGTCACGAACCCTTCGCCCAAATTCCGTAAATACGAGCATCAGAATATTGTCTGACGCATTGTGATCTCTCAGATCTTGGAAGAAATCCATTATGGATCCTGAAAGCTCAGTGAGCAGTCTCGGATGAGTTGGATTCTGGTTTGCATGGGTGTCATATCCACCATGTTGAGTATAGAAAACTCTTGTCCCCATATTAGCTATATGAACACGAGCGACGTCGCGTAAAGCTTTAGCAATTGCGTTGTCGGCGTATTCGACGTTTGACGAATATTGAGCGGGGACTGGTTTCAGCAGTTCAGCTCCTTTCAAAACGTTGATACCCGTTTCTCCCAAATAATCCCTCACTGGTCCAGTTCCAATCGCCCTAGCATACATTTGTTGAAAGGCCTGTAACGCCTTCTCTTTATATTCTTGTTCTTGGACTTTATTCATTAATCCATAGTTATCGAGATCATCTATCGAAGTTACCGTCACTCCTTTAGCTGATAGTGCTCTGGGTAAACCTTTACCGAAACTCACTCCTGTAATTGGATTCTCTGATTTAGGATCTATATTCCTGATTACTTTGCCTAACCATCCTTCTGTGGCTATAGATTCAGGTACACATGTTTGCCATATATCTTGACCTCTGAAATGCGAGCGGGTTGAATTTGGGTACCCAACTCCCTGTACGATTGCCATTCTCCCTTGATCAAACAGCTCTTTCAGTGGTTTAGTATTCGGGTTAAATGCCAGTTCATTGTTCAACGGCAGCAATTCTTCCTGTGGTATGGCCAAGTGGGTCCTAGCATCGTAATACAGTCCGTTAGTGTACGGGACAACTGTATTCATAAAGTCGTTTCCACCTGTTACTTGTACAACTACTAATACTGGGTCCTTCGTGTTATCGACCATTTCTTTGTCCTCCCGGCATCGTCGTAGTCTCTTAATTTCGTTTATTATTTAAGCGAACTGGTAATCTATCGTTGAAACCACAAGTTTAAGTATGTTAGATATTTTTCTGACGAATTCTTCGTAGTCTTCTTCGGACAGTTTATAGAGATCTCCCTCTGATTTTACGTAGTCAATAAGCGGCCCTCTCACGTCATCTGAGCTATTAACCACACCCATCATTTCTAGACATCCGTCCACCATGTATTCAGGGGAGAAAACCGATGAGTTTTTGCTCAATCTCTCAGATATATCCCTCAGACCCGGACTGCTGGTGTCTTCGACCTGTGAAACGGCGAAATTAACTCGTTCTGTTAATGTACCCCCGTCTATCCATTCCATCCCTGTGTGCCATCCTTCCACCGTTGGTGGAGTCATCAAAGCCTGCCCTGTCACTCTAGTAAAATATTCGCCAAGCTCAGAAAAATCTGGTTCCGGGTATTTGTTGGTTCCCATCAGCCTTATTGTTCCCGCTACGAGTTCGGCCGGGGATTTAACTCTTTTGTACTGAGCCTGTTTAAAGAAATCGGAGTTAAATAGGAATCTGAGCATAGCGCGTATATCTCCATCCGTTTCCTCAAATACTTTCATCAGACTCTTGATAGCCTGTTCATCTTTTGGCGCTGTATCGTTCCAAGACGGTACCTGAACTTCGTCTGCTACAAAGAAGTTGTACAGGTGTCTAGATATGAACTTAGCACATGCTGGTTTTTCAACAATGATGTCTATGATGTCATCGCCATTGAAGTTCCCAGTCTGCCCGAGGAAGGTTTTAGGTCCATCCTCATGATCTTCCTCAATGTATCGGAACTCTGCCGGGTACCTGCCATAAGGGTCGAGTGGAATAATTTGATGATAAGTCCATCCTGTGAAGGCTTTGGAGGCCATTTTTATATCGTCTTCGGTGTAATTGCCCACTCCCATTGAGAAAAGTTCGAGCAGTTCACGTCCCCAGTTTTCGTTGGGTTCATTCTTATGATTTTCATTGTTGTCCAAGAAAAATATCATTGCAGGATCACGGGCCAGATCACCTAGTATGTCTCGGACTTTGCCCAATCCATTCTTTCGGAAAAGCTCTATCTGCTCAATTGACGATACCGGGTGTTCGCTTTTACCCTGCGAGGTTGCGAAGATATGGTGCCAGAACAATGCGATCTTTTCCTGAAGATGTCGGTCGGTGTTGATCATTCGATAGACCCACCGGGAATTAAATGGTACAGATTGGTCCCGGTTATTCAGCTCTATCCAGTATCTGAAAAGCAGATCATCGTCGACCTCGGGGAATCGCTCCGGATTAATGACTTCTTCCACTATATCCTCGTATTTTTTCCCCGAATACCGTTCCAGTTCTTCTCTACGCAGGCCTACTCCGGCTCGACGCATAAGGTGGGCTACTAACTCAAGATGATTGATAGGCATTTGCAACTCCTGTTTTTACTCGGGATTGCTGTCCTTTATATACACGACTAACAGTTTACTCGTAAACGGTAAGAGGAAATGGAGGGGCGATTTAAAGAAACGTTACGAAGAACTTGTAAACACTTTTGTAACCAGTGCTAATGAAGCAGGTGAGAAAATAGTGGTGCCCAGGAAGGGACTCGAACCCCCACTCCCTCTCGGGAAGCGGATTTTAAGTTGTACTTCCCCCGTCCGCTGAATGCCTCAAAGTGATAATTCGTGCCTAATGTTCCGTTCCTAAGTCCTAATTAGTACCGCTGTTTCCGTTGGATATCATCCCGTGCCGGTAATTTGGTCGGCAAATTGTCGGCAATCTGGAGTCCCATTAGCAGCAGCCTGGAAGATCAACCGTGGACGGAGGTGCGGTGCTATACGGTGAGCAGCCGAGGGATCTATCTATTCACGCCGCCAACGCAATTCTCAACCTGTGTGCGAAGTGTGGACGGGCCCTCCCCCGTCTCCACCAGATCTAAAAGGCCTTCTGTTAGCGAGCCGAGGGCCCTTTTTGGCAACTATCATTACTACTCAGTCTGGCGGCTATTTTGCGTGCCTAGATGCGTTTCATCCGTATTGGTTGTCTGGCAACAGGGTTTATCAAGAAGTGTCGGGGTTTCCTATCGATTCTCTTCATCCGCTGTCAATTTCGCAATTCCTTCTACAGCATTGGCAATAATCTCAGTACATTTGGCAATGCCTCCACAGGGAGCCAAGAATGCCTTCATCCCATCCGCATCTGGATTATTCCAATCCACGCCAGAAATAGCCCGGCAGTTTATCGGAATGGATACCCCTGCTCCTGAAGCGATGTGCTCAATTAATTGATAGCCGAATCTTATATCGGATTGAGTAACTCCTGTTGAAGGGGAAATTCTTATGATGTCGTTGCAAGGAGCCTTATCGTTTAAATAGCCCATTGGCGCTATATTTCGTTCCTGAATAACTTCGTTATCGCTTCTCACTGCCCCAAGAACCATCAGGGCCGCCATAACCGCTCCGCAAGTGGTGGCCGAAGGATCTGATTTACTAACAAACATAGCCGGGCCTCTCAAACTTGATACGACTGATCCGAGGCTGAGGGGAAGAAGATCAAGGACGTACTGCCAGCATCGAAGCTCGCCAAGTAGCATTCGAGATCTTATTTGATCTCTGATTTCAATCTGTGATGGAGTTTCCAAGGGTTGTTCAGTCATTCTTATTTCTTTCGATTCGATAAGCCCTTCCGGAATCAGGCGGTGACTTTCTCCAGACCTTTGCTCGATTCACATCTAGTCCGCAGCGAATCCCAGAGTAGATCAATTTGTTCTTGAATCGTGGCTACTTCTTCCTCACGGCCAGGGCGCATCAAATGAGAAAATCTACCCTGAAGCTCAAACCATTCTGTTATCGGTTTCTTCTCGCGAGGCTTCGCATTCAATATCCACCGACCTTCAATTACTTCATAAATAGGCCAGACGCACGTATCGACAGCCACTTTGCCTAAACGAATTCCAATCTCGGGTTCCGTCCTCCAGCCTCGTGGGCACGCTGCCAAAACATTGATGAAGGATGGCCCTCCAGAGTTGAGCGCTTTCTCCACTTTTCGCATTAAATCCTTCCACAGGTGAGGTGAGGCCTGGGCTGCGTATGGTATTCCGTGATCCGCCACAATAGAAGTCATATCTTTCCGCGCCTGGGTCTTTCCAGCGACGGTTTCAGAAAAGGGAGAAGTCGTGGTCCAAGTTCCCGGCAATGTCGCACTCGAGCGTTGTATACCAGTGTTCATATATGCCTCATTGTTAAGGCAGACATAAAGAAATCGGTGGCCTCGTTCAAGCGCACCACTAAGGGACTGGAATCCTATATCGTATGTACCACCATCTCCGGCGAAAACAATAAAATTGGTTGGAGTATCGTCAGCCATTACTCCTTTTTTCACCAAGCTGCGATATGCTGCCTCTATTCCTGAAACTGTGGCACCTGCATTAGCAAATAAACTATGGATCCAAGGGGTTCGCCACGCCGTCATGGGATATGGTGACGTAGAGACAGACAAGCAACCCGTGGCACTCACTACGACAGTATTCGGTCCAGCAACGTTCAATATCTGCCTAACAGCCACCGATTCTACACATCCTGGGCACAAACTATGTCCGGGAGCCAAAAGCTCATCGCTTTGAGAAATTTCTCTTAGATTCAATTTCAACATGTTCTTCCCCGTTTAACAGTAAGAGATCAGGTTATTCCCAAATAGCTAGTTTGGGGTATGGGGGTTCCTAATTTTGATTCATGCTCAAGCCGGTGAAAAGCGTCGACGATTTGTGCAGGATAAGTATCCCGTCCTCCGATCCCATAGACGAAACTTGCCAGCGGCAGTATCACGCCATGCGAATACAAAGCTGAGCAGATGTCACCATAAAGTGGACTGTATGGTGCGCCTGGAGACAATGCCCGATCTAATACTGCCACTCCTTTTCTGCCAGCCAAAACTTCACAGATTCTCAATGATGGAAAGGGGCGGTATGCACGAATCTTTACTAAGCCAGCTTTAATGCCATCGGATCGAAGACGATCGACCGCAACGCGGGCCGCTCCTGCGACAGACCCTATCACTACCATGGCCAGTTCAGAATCTTCCATTCTGTAGAGTTCGACCGGATCTAAGGAACGGCCAGTAAGCGACGTGAATTCCTCCCCGACTTTTTCAATAATCGCCTCGGCATTCCTCATGGCCTCTATTCCTTGAAGCTTCAATTCAAAAGCGTGCTCCGGTGAGATTAAAGGACCGAAAGTCACCGGGTTTTGAGTATCGAGCAGGGAGAATTCCGGTATATACTTGCCTACAAATTTCTTTGCCTCTTCATCAGGCAGAACATCCACTCTCTCGACACTGTGAGTAACAGTATAGCCATCTTGGGAACCCAACACTGGTAGAAGAACGTCGGGGTGTTCGGCGATCCTCACCGCCACAAGGGCGTTGTCATATGCTTCTTGCGGATTTTCCGCATAAAGCTGGATCCACCCGCTGTCCCTAGCACCCATGGTATCGGAATGGTCTCCGTGTATGTTGATCGGAGCAGATAAAGCGCGGTTTGCACAATGTAGAACCACTGGTAATCTCAGGCCTGACACGGCGTAGAGGACTTCCCACATAAAAGCAAGCCCCTGGCTCGAAGAAACAGTTTGAGAGCGAACGCCCGCGGCCGTGGCCGCAAGGCATGCGCTCAACGCAGAGTGTTCACTTTCTACAGCGACGAATTCTGTGTCCACTTCCCCATTTGCCACTAATTCACTGAATTTTTCGACGACGATAGTTGAAGGGGTGATTGGATAGCAGGCAACCACGTCTGGATTGGTTTGCCGCATCGCTTCGGCAACCGCAAAACCTCCGCTGAGGCTTCTAGAGTCGATTTTCATACTCTCAGCTCCGCCTTGATTTTCGAGTACTAAGTCAGACGAAATGGGTTTCATTTTTCTTTGCCGATAATACCGGTGATTTCCTGGAATGTGGATTCTTCGATCATATCAATACAATTTGGAGGGCACTCCTCGGCGCATATCCCGCATCCTTTGCAGTGAATGAGGTCAAAACCGATGAATCTTCCTTCCTTTACCTCGATAGCACTATCAGGACAGTAGATCCAGCAAATCATACAGTGGGTACACTTGTCCAATTCAATAACGGGACGCTTAACCCTCCAATCTCCAGTTAGTCGGTCAGCGGTATTACCTGGATCGGCAATGACTCCCCCTGCAGAAATTATATGGTTTTTTCTCGACTTCATTAACTATCTTTATTATTAACTACAATCTCGCATGTCTAAAATTATTTATACCCGAACTGTCGAAAAAGCCTGCTCAAAAGCTGCTTTATTCGCTTCAACGATGTGCTGAGGAAATCGCACACTAAGACGACGCACGATAACCTTCAAACACGTGTTTTTGTCCAGGATCGCCGTAGCACTCAATAATGCCCCCAGCATAGCGGTATTGGGGATGTTTCTCCCCAGGGTGTCCATCGCGATTGAGGTCGCGTCCACAGTGGCAATAAACCGGTTTCCCAACCTCGACTGGGGTGCGATCTCATCAGGCGATCTCGGAGAATTGATTATTACTGCTCCTCCATCGGAGAGGCCTTCGAAAACGTCAATGGACGCCAGTAGAGTGGAATCCAGTACAACTACTACTGACGGTTCGGAAATTGGACAGTGAAGATCGATCGGTTCGTCGCCGATACGGGTATATGCCTTTACTGGGGCCCCTGTACGCTCAGCTCCAAATTCGGGAAAGGCTTGAAAGTATCTCCCTTCGTCCAATGCTGCTTCCGCCAGTATCTCTCCCGCTGTCACTACCCCTTGGCCACCCCTTCCGTGCCACCTGATTTCTGTAAGACCGTGTTCCTTAGGAACCGGATATTTCACATTCTCATTGATTGTGCACCGCCGTATCAACTGAAACTCTCAATCTGAATTGCTGGTGGCTACGACGGAAATACCAGTTCCAAGAACATTTGCCACAACCACGTCGCCTGCATTCACAGGCACTTTTGCGGTAACGCCTGCCAGAACATCCATAACATCTAGAACCAGATCTTTGGGCACCGGATCGGCCGTTTTGACACTCACCAAGGGATTCCTGCCTGCATCCGTGGGCACTGTCGTAGTGACTACTCTTTTAGGATCAAAGATCTCATCAGAGATATATTCCCAGGCCAATTTGCACTGGGCCCGGTCAATGCTGATCAATTTCTCTTCATCCCATTTCGCATGTACCAGACAGCTTGTGGGACACACCGTGCAAACGATCTCACCTTTGTTCAATCTGCCACCTCCACTGTCAGCGGATCTGAACTTCCCTGGAAACGGTCCGACCTCACGCGCATCCGAATCATTGCAGCAGGGGCCAGCTCTATTTGTCTCATTCTTCGAATCACCTGCTCACCGCGCTTGAAAACAATATACCTGTCGGTCTCCGGACTCTTGACTCTCATCGAAAAATCTACAGACTCGTTTCCGGACACTTCTTGTGGTACCACGTATCGTATACCTTGACCGGGAAGTACTTTGATGATGGGTGACGGTAGTCTCCCATCATCGGCAAATGTCGATGCGCTGCGACCAGCCTTTTCCGACTCCATGGACGCGTAATCTACAAGATCATGCACCTGCAGGGCGTTTCCGCCACAGAATATGCCGGGTATCGATGTTTGGAATTGGTCGTCCACGATTGGTCCTGCCGTTACAGGGCTGAGTTCTATTCCTGCTTTTTTCGCTAGTTCATTTTCTGGAATGAGCCCAACCGATAATAATAATGTGTCGCATTCCACGTAACTTTTAGTTCCGCGGACTACACCACCTCGGGGGCCGATTTGTGCAAGGGTGACTCCTTCTACGCGATCATTTCCGTGGATATCAACAACCGTTGTGCTAAGGTGCAGCGGTATTCCGAAATCTTCAAGGCATTGGACTATGTTTCTAGCAAGTCCACTGGGATATGGAAGAATTTCTGCAACACACTCGACTTTCACCCCTTCTAGGGTCAGGCGCCGGGCCATAATGAGGCCAATATCCCCTGATCCGAGAATAACGGCCTTACGAGCGACTGACAGGTTCCGAATGTTCATGTACTCCTGCACCACTCCAGCAGTGAACACCCCGGCTGGACGAGTTCCTGGAATCCTGATGGCACCTCGCGTGCGCTCTCTGCATCCGGTGCAAAGTACGATCGCGCCCGCTTTGACTCGGATCAGACCGTCGTGGGAGCAAATAACTAATTCACGCTCAGGCGAAATGTCCAAAACCATTGTGTCCAACTTGATAGACACTCCTATATCGGTGAGCCTGTCGATGAAAATTCGCGCATACTCGGGGCCTGTGAGAGCTTCTCCCATCAGCTTGGTGCCGAAACCGTCATGAATACATTGATTCAAAATGCCGCCCAGCGTATCTCCCCGCTCTATAAGAAGGACGTGTTGTGCACCTGATTCCTTAGCGGATAAAGCAGCGGCTAGACCAGCTGGGCCTCCACCGACAACAGCGACATCTACTTGTTCAGTTCGCATGTCGTCGCGCCTCTTTCGTCGATCCCACAAATAGTTCTGATCCTCGTCCCTTGAGCGTGATTGCTTCTGAGGCAACCCCGAATTCGCCAGTCAACATTTCTACGATACGTGTGGAGCAAAATCCTCCTTGGCATCTCCCCATCATGGCTCGTGACCGGTATTTTATTCCGCTCAAAGTTTGAACTCCTAATGGGTTCCTAATCGCCGCATCTATTTCCTTCCGAGTCACTGCTTCGCACCGACAAACCATTTGACCATATTTAGCATCCTCTCCGATTAACTTCTCGCGAAGGTCAAAGGGTTGTTCCCGGAATCGAACCGGCCTACTATACCCTGAAGCAAAATCCGATCGAGGCTGAAGGTCTAACCTTTTCCCAACCCAAAGACCAATCTTTTCTGCAATCGCCGGCGCTGCGGTCAAGCCGGGTGATTCAATACCCACAAGGTGCATCATTCCCGGAAATTCGGGGGCTTCCTCTATTATGAAATCACCGAAGCCGCCGACTGTCGAACTAACGGTTTTTGGCCGGATCCCGGCATAAGAAGTTATTACGTCACGGGGGTCGAGAGCTGGCAGCAGTTCACGGGCCTCCTGCAACAGCTTTGTCACGGTTGAGCTGCTAGTTCCATCACTTCTCTTGTGTTTCACGTATTCAGCACTAGGCCCGAGAAGGATGTTGCCATCGATTGTAGGAGTTATATGCACTCCTAAACCAGACCCTCCCCTCGGAGGTACAGGATAAACCATACTGGTTAATAGATTGCTTCTTGCATTGTCGATAATGACGTATTCGCCTCTGCAAGGCCATACTTTGTATCTCTTGACACCTGCCAGTCTCGCAACATGGTCGGAGTAAAGCCCCGCTGAGTTAACAATTAGTTTGCTTTGAATCGAATCCGAGCCCGTGCGAATTTGGAATTCACCCATTGCACCGGAGATTTTCTTCACCTCTTGATTTAACAGAACGTCGGCCCCATTTAATGCCGCCGATTCCGCCAGTGCAATTGTCAGAGTGTACGGGCATGTGATTGCGGCGGTCGGGGCATGGAGAGCTGCAATCCCCATCACATTCGGTTCCATGCGCTTGACTTCGTCCTCCCCCACAATTGCTAGGCTGGGAACCCCATTGGTATCTCCAATCTCCTTTAATCTTTCCAGATCTGGAATTTCATTATCGGTCAGGGCAACGACTAACTTTCCTACTCTTTTGAAGGGAACATTAAGCTCTTCACAAAGCGATTCAAAGATTCTTGCTCCCGCGACATTTAATTCGGCTTTAATAGATCCTATGGGTACGTTGAAACCCGTGTGAACCACGCCACTATTCTTGCCGCTCGTGCCCCTCGACACATCGCTTGCTCGCTCTAGTAGAGCCACTTTGAGTTCATATCTCGTGAGCTGCCGCGCTATAGCGCTTCCAACTACCCCGCCACCAATCACAACTACGTCGTATTGGTTTTTATTCGCCATTGATTCACACCTCTCATCCGGTTCCTTCTCATGCTGACTTCAAGAATGAACACATGCTTCGAGTCTGATCAGCCAAACGAGGCGACTGTGGTATCCAAAAAATTCCCTAAGTCTCTCCCAAGGAAAACCCCTACGTGGGATAGGATAACGTGAGGTTATGAAACCAAGCATGAGCAAATTGTGAGGATGTGCCTTTGGCTGAAACTCAGCTCTCCCAGAACAACGTATAGGATACGTCGTGGCCATAATCTAAGGTTTGCCAACTCCGGGTCTAGATAACTGATCATACTCGGTATAGGTTCTTCAGAGAGCTCGCTGATGATTGATAATTAAGCAAAAAAGGTTCGCTAAGATATCGGCAACCCAGAATTTCACGCCGCCAAAGCAATTCTCAGCCTGTGTGCGAAGTGTGGACGGGCCCTCCCCCGTCTCCACCAGATCTAAAAGGCCTTCTACTAATTAGTAGAAGGCCTTTCTTTATAGCTACCGAGCCAGATTTACCTTCAAGGGCCTGGTGTGGATACCGCATTCACCGCCGCACTTGCTGGTCCCGAGCCAACGGCCGGCCCGCTCATCTGGGCCGGTACTTATGCTCGTACACGGCGCACAACCTAGCGAGCGATATCCCTCCGCATAGAGCGGATTTACAGACACCCGATTGATCGCCAGGTATTGCCATACTTCTCTCTCATGCCATAGCAGAATCGGGTTCAGCTTCATTAAACCTTCGTCTCGTTCCTCCGTTTCTAGGAAGTCGGTTCTCGTCCTACCCTCAGTGCAACGAAGACCGGTGACCCAACAGTCCACATCCATTTCCTCAATAGCCTGTCTCGTTGGAAGAACCTTTAGATTGTTACAGCAGAGATCTGGATCTCGGAGGTAAAGTTCTTCCTTCTGGGGCTCGTCGTTTTTGAACACTTCCAACTCTGGGTAGCGATCCACCTCCTCATTCATAAACGCGATTGTCTCGGCAGGCTTGTAACGCGTTGTGACGATGAATCCGCGGATTAGGGGACTTACTTTCTTTGCCAGGTGCCAGACGGCGACCGAGTCTTTTCCTAGACTGTTAGCAACAACTAAGCGGTCACCGTGGATCTTATAGGCCTCGGTGATTAACTCGAGTGAACGTTCCACCTTCTGGGCGAAATTGAGGCTATCCACCAAAGAGGAAATGTCTTCTCTTACCAAATTTTTTAGCATCGGATGATAATGCTCCTTTCTATGTTGATGGTGACGCCCCTTAACAATTGGGAATGTTTGGGGCCGAAAAAAATGCGCCTGGTATTCCGTGGAGGAAAATCCTACAGGCGCAGATCGCAGCG
>Ga0187827_10000763_pt1 | contig 49257 bp, 31 predicted proteins | sample ETNtaG_39_FD_167969 | JGI IMG/M metagenome (GOLD analysis project Ga0187827, IMG submission 167969) | Marine microbial and viral communities from oxygen minimum zone, Eastern Pacific Ocean - ETNP2014_SV_150_PacBio MetaG (Illumina Assembly) | ecosystem: Environmental > Aquatic > Marine > Hypoxic...
CCTTGAATTCGGGATTGTACCCGGCGTCCTCGTTCAGATAGGGATGTCCGAGATAGGACGGGGCGAGTTGATCGCGGTCTTCGGGAAGGTTTTCGGGATGAACGGTGCCCGGCGCGGCGACAGCGGTTACGGAGCCTTCCCATTTGTCCGCGTGTATCCAATGGTTCTTGAGGAGCGGTTCGCTTTCTTTGCCCGGTTCGATGTAGAAGAAAGTCATCGTCTTTGCCGGCTCGACAAGTGATTTCCGCCGGAGCACATTCTGCCGGTAGACCTCCTCGGCCTCACGGCAGTATTTCGGATTCGGGCCGTGGCCGGGCATGAGGATGATGTTTCTGAAACCGTAAAGATGGATGGAAAGCATTGTGCGGGCGATGAGATGCACGAAGCTTCGTTCCTGTTCCTCTTTGCCGAATTCCAGGGGATCATTTGCCGGCTCGCCGTCGTCCGGCTGCGTGGGGCACTCAGAGCCCGGTGAGCCGTCGTTGTTCTGAAGCGGAAAAGCCTCGGCATAGGCTTCGGGCACCTGCATTTCTTTGCAGTAGGTTTTTCGCCATTCAGCGCGGCACTCTTGGAGGATGTAGCGTACGTCGCCGTAGTAAATGGGCGGGAACACGACACCGCCAAAGCGTCGTGCCGATTCTTCGCCGATGTGGGCTACGGTAAGAAAGTCCGTGCCGAAAGGCATGTGCGGGCCGTGCCATTCGAGTGTGCCGACGCCAAGGTAGGCGAGGCTGCACTCGTTGCGCCGGGCAACCACCATCGGAGGGACCATCCGGTCGAATCTGACTTCGTCCATTTCAGGCCTCCTTGAGGTCGTCGATGTTGTCCACGATTTTCTTCATGGCATCGACGATCAACTGCATGTCCCTTTCGTCGCAGGGCGGGGAAAGGTGCTGTTGGCCCAGGCAGAATTCCCTCTCGGCCATGGCCTCGCTCACGGGAAGGTCGCCCTTGCGGTAGACCGGCGGATTCTCCACATGCGGGCAGAGGAAGGGGCAGCCTTTTCCGAAGACATTTCTTTCCTGAAAGATGGTCCGCAGGTGGGTCGGTCCGCCGGCCTGGATCGGTTTGCTTTCCGGGGCGAACTGGTAGTTGGCGTCCTTGAGGTAAGCGACCGCGTAAACGCCTTCCGCATTCAGCGCCTCACAGAAGCGATCCCGTGAGACACCGTGGACTTCAGGGTCCCACAAGCCGGTGTAGTAATGGTAGACGTGCTTGAATCCGGGCCGAACGTACGGCGGCGTGATGCCGGGGATCTCCGAAAGCTTCTCGGAAAGGAAGTCGCAGTTGCGGATGCGCGCATCGGTCCGCACGTCCGCATCCATGAGCTGCGCGAGCGCGTCCTGGCCGACGGCTCGTGTGTTATCACCGATGCCGCCCATGGAAGCGTACTTCAGCACTTCCGGGTCTTTGGCCACTCCAGCGATAACAGTCGGATGCTGGCCGGCCAGCAGGGCACGCTCGTAAAGCTTCTGATCATTTGTCAGGTAGGCACCGCCGCCAGCACTCGAATAGATGGGCTTCCCCGCCCAACTGAAAGCGGTCATGTGAGCGATGTTGCCGACTTTGACACCGTTGATCTCTGAGGTGGAAGCCTGGCACGCGTCTTCGATGACGAGGATGCCGTGCTCTTCGGCCAGTTCCATCAGTTCCGGGATTGGCGCCGGGTGCCCGTAGAAATCGACGGGGAGGATCGCCTTTGTTTGCGGAGTGATCTTGCGCCTCGCATCCTCCACGTCCATCGTCAACGTCTTCGGATCGATGTCAGCGAAGATGGGCACTGCGTTCACACGTAGAACGGCACCCGGCGTGGCGACCCAGGTGTAGGACACCGTGAGAACTTCATCGCCCGGCCCGCATCCAGCCGCGTAAAGGCTGGAAATCAGAGCCGCGGTCCCGGAGCTGACGCATTGAGCGTGCTTCGCCCCCGTATATTCGCACAACGCGTCCGCAAGCTTCTTCCTCACCCACGAAGAGCGAAGGTCGCGTCCGTCGCCTAGGGTTTTCGGTCCGCCGAGAAGGGCCAGTTTACTCATCTTTAAAACTCCGGTGGTGGGGAAGTGCTGTCGGGTGTCCGGACAGAGGTCCGCGTTCCCGCTTCTTGTGGCCTGACACCTGACACCTCAAAAAACTCAAACAGCCAATTCCGACCGCGCGATCATGTCGTCCTGGAAACCCCTGTCCAGCTTGGTGAAGTAGGCGCTGAAGCCGCCAACCCTCACCATGAGCGATTCGTATGCCTCCGGATTGCGCTGCGCTGCTTTCATGTCCTCTGTGCTGGCGATTGAGATCTGGACCTGCTGCCCGCCTTCACGGAAGTAGACCTCGATGACCTGCCCCAACCTCGTTGCGCCGTCTTCACCCCGGACAACGTCTTTGGGAAAACGGAGGCTGAGCGCGAGCGGGCCGTGCGCTGCGCGATGCGGAAGCTTCGCGGTCGACATCAGAGTGGAGGTGAGGCCGCTGACGTTTCTGCCCTGGGCGGGGCCGGCACAATCGGCGACCGCTTCGCCTCGACGCCGACCGTCCGGGGTCGCGCCCGTCTGCCTGCCGTACATGACCGCGCCGGACCAGCCGATGATGTCCATCCCCCAGGGGCCGCCAAAGACAGTTTTGTGCGTCTTAATGTGCTCATTCACACGGCCCACTTCTGCGACTGTCGGCAAGTCCCCTTCATCTGAATCGTTGCCGAACTTGGGCATCCGGCGAAGAAGGAAAAGTCGGATCGGCTCGGCATCCTCCCAGTCTCGATTGAGGATTTCGACCAGCCTGGACAGCGTGATGGCCTTCTCCTCGAAGACGCCCTGCTTCACGGCAATCAACGAATCGGTGACCGTTGTCAGGCCGACCATATCCACCATTCCTTCGCTGTAGTCTGTGCCCCCTTCGTGCCAGTCCAGTCCCCGCTCGACGCATGAGTAGCTGAACAGCGATCGCAGAAAATCGAAACTACGGCCGGCGATTCGACTGCGCCGTTCGTTGATAGACTCGATGGACTCGCTGATGTGATGATCCATCTGGCGCTGGTACGCTTCTTCAAAGTCATCAAACGATTGAAAGGACTCCGGGCTCCCCGTTGCCGGGCCGCGGGTTTCTCCGGACACCGGATCGACGCCGTTGTTGAGCGCCCATTCGAGAGGCTTGGCTGAGTTGATGACCACGTCTTCATAATTGCCGTGTCCCCGGCCGTGAGGATAGACCTGTCCGCAGCCGACGAAGGTGTAGTCCCGTGCATGTTCGAGGAAGACGCCTCGTTCAAGCATCGCCGGAATGACCGCCTCATCATTCACAAATGCGGGATAGGTGGCACCGCTCGCCACACAGTCGCATGCCGCACGAAACAGTTCCGGCGAGATACCCGGGTGCCATCTGAGAGCCGTGCGCGGCGAGAGCAGACGAAGCCGCTTGATGGAGCTGACGCACATGAGAGACAGCTCGTTCGACGCATCCGAGCCGTCCGGAAGTTGGCCGCCGATGGTCGCGCCATAGGCGGTCTTTTCCTCAAACTTGAGCCAAAGGCAATCAAGAATCTCCTGCGCTTCGTCCCGGCAGATAACTCCTCTCTCCAAATCCTGCTTCAGGAATGGATACAGGTACCGGTCGATAGGGCCGGGCGAATCGTGGCCGCAGATGAGGAAAAGGAGGTAGAACAGTTGCACCGCTTCGTGAAAGGACTGGGGCCGATCGTGGGCAATGGATTGGCAGACGGAAGCGATGTGTTCGAGCTCAACACGCCTCTCGAATGTGTCGGCCTCCTCTGCCGCTTTTCGGGCGGACCTCGCGTGAGCCTCGATGGCGCCACTGATGCCATCGAGTGCATGAAAGAGCCCTTCATACCAGGGTTCGCATTCCGGTCTTGTTGCCATCTGTGCCCTGCGGCACGAGTTCACATATTCCCGCATGCCAGCCAGCCCCAGCGTCAGGCCCCGTTCCCACGCCAGGGACGAGTGACACGTCAATGGAAGGTGTGGCCTGTTTTCAGCCAACCATGCTTCCCAATACGTTTCGATTTCGGCGATGCGACCACTCGCGTCCGGATGGTCAGCCTTGACCGATTCCAGCCGCTGCCCGTTCAGCCGGATGCCCGTCTGGAACGGCGTAGACATACTGGTGACCACGGGGGAAAGAGCGTTGTTGCCGATGATCAACTCGCCTGGCTTGATGACCGGCCTCGCTGCAATCAGTTCCGCTTTCTGCGCCCGCGCAAAACGGACTCGGTCATCCATCCCTTCCCCTTCAATCCAGGCTTCATGAAATGGCTCCGCCCAGACCAGTTCAATCGGGTCTTTCAGGTGCTTTCTCAGCGTTTCGATACGATCTGTTGATTTCAGAATTTCCACTGCCATTGCTTGTGTGCTTCCTTTGCTGTTCAAGACGTTTCTGAAAACCTCATTCACCGTTGGGACGAGCCCAATGGGGTCTTAATATCGTGCCGTGTATTATCCTGACCGCCCGTACTTTAGCGACCTGACAGGATTACCCACGGCCATCTTCGCACGCGATCTGAAGCTCCCCCAAAGACGCCAATGATGAGAATGCTTTCAAGCTGTGTTATCGCCGCCCTGGCCCTGATTCATCCGAAACTGTCCGACGGGGAACCTCTGTCCAATCTACTGCCGAATCCTGGATTTGAATCTCTCGCCAAAGATGGATCGCCCGCAGGCTGGTCGTCGGGCTTTTTCCGGGGCGAGGGGACTATCAAGGTGGTGACGGGCAAGAGCCATTCGGGCCGGCGGTCGCTGATGATGGCAGGCCTCGGAAATGCAGCAGGCCAGTGTTTTGTGAGCAAGCCGATCAAAGTGAAGGCAGGTCATCGCTACCAGGCGGACGCATGGGTGAATTCCACCACGGGCAGCGCTCAGATTCAGATTCGATGGACGAACAAAGGCAAAGGGGCTCCGGAGCAGTATTCGATCAACATGTTCCGGCTCGACCCCGGCCGGTGGTACCAGTTGTCGAAACTGAAACCGGAAAACTGGAACGCCTATCACCGGCTGGGAAAGAAGCTGAAACTGGCAAAGCTGAAGCCCGACCAGTTTCTCTTCGGCGATGCCGCCGAAGTCCGGTTCTACGTCTTCTGCAGTGCCAACGCGACCGTTTACTACGACGACCTGGTTTTGCAGCCTGTTGGAGAAGACAGACCCGCATCCGCCATCGATGAAGATGCGCGGGCGGAATACAAACGCCTTCTGATCGAGAAGGACGTCCACAACTTCAACAGGCCCATCCCCAACAAGCCGGTCGTCATCGAATCACCTGACTGGGACACCATCCAGGAACTCCCTTCTGAATTCCCGGATCATGGTGTGAGTATCCGGGACGGATGCTTCTTTCGGAACGGGAGGCACAGATTCTTCGTCGGTGTGGAATCTTCCTTTCCCCGGCCGGGCATCATGAAACTTCTGGGCGTGAAGGTGCATGCCATGACGGGCACCTCAACCTACGGCAACAACTGGACGGTGACGAAGGATGAAGGTGACCGGATTCGCGTGTCCTACCGTGAGTGGGTGCCGCTGGCGCCGAAAGTTCGCGATTCCATTCGCTACGGATTCCTGCCCATCGTTCAGACGATCAACCACGCCCGTGCCGCTCTCATCGGCCGATACGGCCGGCCCGACCTGGTAGTAGACCAGGGGCACTTCATCGCCTATTGCCCGGACCAGCCGATCCCGCGCAAGCTGCGGGAGAATTTCTGGCGCTCGATCCTCGCCCGGTGCCGACCTTATCCCATTCTTGGATACGAACACTTCAATGAGCTGGGCTATATGTGCTATTGCAGGCCGAGCCGGGATCGGTTCAAGGCACTGATGCAGAAGAAATATGAGACTATCGAGCGCGCCAATTCCGCGTGGGGCACGACCTTTAAATCGTTCGAAGAGGCCGACCCGCCGTATCGAAAAGGAAGCAACACGGCCGAGCACATCGTGCCGACGGGCTTTTCCCGTCCCATGTGGGCCGACTGGGTTCGCTTTACCGAAGAGCATTTCGGCGAGGCCATGTCCGATCTGATGGTGGCCAGCCGGAAATGGGATCCTTCACCGAACCATCTGCGCGGCATTCAGAGCCATCATCTGATACGGCTCGACTACGTGGGAGTCGGCGTCAACCCGATACTCAAAAGCCGAACCGAAGACTTCTACGGCTACGAAGTCGGACAAGGATTCTTTCCGCAGGAACCTGGAAACGAAAACGCGAACGAGATCATGGCCTCTTTCGTCGGGCTCCCGCTCTATGGTGGGGTTGTGCGGGGCATTACGGAACACCAGCCGGTCGTCAATCTCGAAGGCGGCATCAGGCAACGGGGAGTGAAGTACAACGCCGAGATCATGGACAGGATTTCGTTACTCCCGGTCCAGGGAGAATGGAACCTGAAGACCGACCCCGAAAAGCGCGGCCTGAAGGAGCGATGGCACAGCCCTGACCACGATGACACTGATTGGCAGGCCGTCCCCATCAATGATGTCTGGGATAAGCACGGCCATGAGAATTACGACGGGTGGGGCTGGTACCGAAAGGTAACTGAAGTGCCCGCCGCGCTGAAGGGAAAGCGCCTTTGGTTTAACGGCAAAGGGCTCGACGACGCCGGCACGATTTACATAAACGGCAAGGAAATCGGTACGTCCAGGGGGTGGAACAGAACTTTTTCCTTCGATATTTCTGCTGCCCTGAAGTATGGCCAACCGAACACCTTCGCCATACGGATCATTGATACGACCCTTTACGGCGGGCTGCGCTTCTATCTTGGAGTAAACGATTTCGACATCATGCGCCCGAACCCGGTCACCCGCGGCATGATGCGAATGTATTTGTGGAATCACGTCATCCACGGGCTCGATGTCTCCGCGCTCTCCTACTTCTATTCGGCCGAGTCCCATCCGGGCTCCCTCTTCAGCCCGTACAAATGCAGCGCGGAATCGCTTAAGGCAATTGCCGAAACCGAAGTTGAAATCAGTTCTGTTGGTGACACTGTCCTGCCCAAGCCGCGCATCGACGGCCAGCTCGCAATCGTCTACCCGCTCGAGACGTTTCGGGCCTATGTGCCTGAAAACTCGAAGAAATGGATCAGCTACCACGCAACGAGGGATTTTCTCCGCTATCTGGTGCCTCTGTTCTGCAGCGACGTCGATGTTGACGTGCTGCACACAAAACATCTCCTCGAAGGGCGCGCCAAAAACTATCGCGCCATTTTCCTCCGGCAGTACGAACGCGTGCCGCCGGGCGTCCTGGAAGCCGTGGAGAATTATGTCCGAGCCGGCGGCGTCCTGGTCGTCGATTACAACTCGCTCAAGGTGGATGACCTCTGGCACAAGCCGGTGGATGCGGAAAGTCTCACGGGCGTAAAGGTCACGAAAATGAGGACAGATGAGGAGAAGGTCGGCAATTTTCTGACCGTGCCGCGGCATGTGAACGGTACGACGGGCGCCCAGGTGGAATTGGGAAAGGCGAGGCCCGCCATGTCCTTCGATGATGGCAGTTGCGCGATTGCCTGGCGCCGTCTGGGACGGGGCAAGGTCTATTTCATCGCCGCCGAAATGTCCTATGACGGATTTTCCGGTTTCGTCGAACGCATCGTTGATGAGACTCGATCAGAATCTGAGATCGTCGTACGCAAGCCAGACGGTACGCGGCTCCGTTTCTGCGAAAGCCATCTCTTCGGCCGCGATGGACGCTACGTCGCCGTCATCGAAAACTACGGAGGCGGAGACGAAGAGATTCTCGTCAAGCTCCCCGTGCTACCTCGCGGGGAGTACACTGTCCGCAATGTTGACACTCGTGAAACATTATCCCCTGAAGGAAAGACTGACTTTACCAGGCGGGCTCTGAAGCGTGGCTTTAATGCGGCCATTCGGCCCCTCGACCCCCTCGTCCTCCTTATCGAGTCGGTGAAACTGACGCCAACACCTTTGCCAGGGCTGACCCCGGAGCGCAGTGCCCGGCTTGACGCGATCTGGGCGAATCGGGAGGACTTTCACACCCGCGTCCTCTTTGAGGCGAACTACCCCCGGATAGACATCCCATCAACCGCTTTACTGTCGGCCCGCGCCATGCTCAACGAAGCCGGCTACCAGTGGCAACTGGCGATCAGCCACTACACGAAGAACGGGGGCCTAATCAAATGCTTCGACGGCAGTAGAATCAATGAGCACCGCCTGGAAGAATTCGGTGTCCTCGTCATCCCGAGCATGCAGGTCTGGGCGCACGACTTCAAACCTGCCGAGGACGCAGCTATTCGCCGCTATGTCGAGAATGGCGGCGGTGTATTATTCCTTGGCCGATCCTTCGACCGCCGCGGCGGCTTTAAAGCCCTGAACCAGTTCGGAATCAAAGATACCAACGACATGGTCATGGACAGGGAACATCACATCGACGGTGACCCGTACTACATCACCTACACCGATCTGGTGGAGCATCCGATCACTGACGGCGTCAAAGTCTTCCAGTCCCGCGGAGGATCACACATGCTTCCTGGAAAAGATTCGCAAGCGATCATTCGTGCTTCAAAGTCAGCGGTCACCCGCAGCGGAAAAGTCAGTGAGCCCGTAATATGTGTTGTCAAAAAAGTTGGAAAAGGCCGCATCGCCGTCGTCGGCGACCACCGCTGGACCGATCCTGCATTTCTGAAGCAAGGAGACAACGCTCGCCTGTGGATGAACCTGATCGACTGGCTGAGCGGGCGAAACGCATTGGGAAAAGATGGAAACTGAAACTGGGTCTGCCGGCGCACAGGGGTCTTTCAGAACCGCACAGTGTATTATCGTGTCTGAGTCCTGACTGCTCATACTTTAGCGACCTGAACAAGATGACGAAGCATTCCGTAATTCTCATCGGGCTGATCCTGTTCGTGAATACTCCCGGTTGGGCAGAGATTGCTCCCCAGTACCTGTACCACCTCGAATTCGATGACGGCTTCTTCGGCCCTTTCAAGAAGCCTGGCAGTAAATGGAACATCGAGAAAGGTGCGCTCTTTCAGGAGAACCTGGCAAAGCAGTACGTGGCTGTCTATCGAATCGGCCATCCCACCTGGAAAGACTATGAAGTGCGCATGCGGGTCAAGTTTCTCAGCACACAGGTCAGCCCTGACTGGATGACCATCTTTGCTGTGAAGCTCTGGAACGTAAGGGTCGACTGCCTGCCGGGAAGAATCTCGATCTGGTATACCCGCCCCGGAGAAAAACGATCGAGCGCAGTCCACCGTCGTGAGAATTCCTTTCGTGTTGACCCGAATCACTGGTACGACATCCGCCTGAGATATTCTCGATCCAGAATCGCCGCGACCATAGACGGAAAGGTCTGGGCCGAACTGACCGAAGTGCCTCCCAAATCAGCCAGAGACAATCCAATGACGATTTACTTTGGCAACCTGAAATGTGCGCTGGATTACTTCCGCGTGGTGGATATGGAAAAGACTTCAGTCGTCGAGTGATCAACGAACGAGAAAAGGCAACGATAACATGGGCTCTCCGCTAACCACGCTTCTCACTGGCTTACTTCTCCTACCATCCCTCCTCACCGGAGAGGAGGAGGTTGAAGTACCGCGCATCACCATCCCCGCGGCCTGGTATCATCCGGCGCCCGATGGCCAGTGGCATGGGAGCCCGCCGGAATTCAAGAGGGAATGGGGTTGGACCCAATTTCCAAAAACCAGCAATTTTGTGCTCCGTGAGGGAGGTGAGCCAGGCCAGAAAACGGAGATCCGGCTCTACTACACACCCAAGACTCTTTACATCGCGGCCATTCTCCACGACGCGCACATTGACAAACTTGTCCGTGGGGTATCGCCGCTGAACTTCCCTAAGGACGCCCCACTCGAATGGCTCGCCGATGTCTTCGAAGTGTTCATACAGCCTGACCTTTCTTCACCCATCTATTATCAACTGGGCGTCAATCCCAATGGAGCAAGATTCGATCAGGTGAAGGGGAAAGGCGCCCCGGTATCCGTAGATGGGAGCGGATGGGACGGCCGGTGGCGCGTCGGCACGAAGATACTCAAAGATCGCTGGCAGGTGGAGATGGCGATTGAGCTCGCGTCCCTGGGGCTCTCCGGTGATCTGCGGGGAACTCCAATGCGGGGAAGCGAAATGGGAATTACCTTCTGCCGGAGCGCAGGCCATTGGAAGGAGCTGTCATCGTGGGGCGTGGCGGGCACATGGCATCGCACTGACAAATTTGGCCGAATCGTCTTTGGCCCTCGACTCGACCGTGCTTCCTGGAAAAACCATCCTCTCGACCCCGACGATGTTATCGTAAATGACATTGACAGCGGAAGCCCGGATCTGGGCAAGTATGAGCTACAGGCCACTCTGGCCAATCCCGGCCCGAAACCGATGAAACTGCTGGTGAAGCTTACCGTAGGCGATACGAGGGCCTGGTCCCTTGACCCGGTCAAAGTGATCGAGTCCGCGGAAGAGATTGAGCTGCCTCCGGATTCCCATCGAAAGATCAAGATGGCCTACGAGGTCACCGAAGGTCGCGGCCGGGATAAGACGCTGACTTTCACTGTGAGGCGTCCCGAATACCAGGGGCCGAGCTATCATGCAGTTTGCCGCTTCAGAATTTTTCCTCTGAAGAAAAAAGTGGCAGAGATGCGGGGAATATTGGAGCGCATTCAAGAGGAGTGTGACAAAGCCCGGGACCTGCCATCAGCCATTCAGGCAAAAGAACACTCCCGGAAGATCCTTGAGGGCCTCGAGGAAATCTCAGCATCGAAGGCTTCTCCGGCCAATGCAATCCTGAAGGCAAAGACCGCAGAGAAAGAGACGGCAAAGCTAAGGTTGCTTTTCGCTAATCGGATACGGCCCCGCATCTATGCACGCGCCGCAGGAATGAAGAACCCCGGTTTCTTCGTCGGCACTGCTCTGGCAACCACGAAAGTTTTTCCCGATGCTCCCTTCGAGGGACAGATGGGCAAGCCGGTGAGGATCTCTCTGGCCAGGAACGAAAGGCGAAGCTCCCAATGCGTCATCCTCGCCACAAGCAAGGACCTGAAGGAGGTCCGCTTCAGGGTTCTGACGGAGAAGCCGGGCCCGGTTTCCTTCGAGACCTTTCGCGTGGGAACAGTCAGCATCGATACGTCACTCCCGGTGCGCAACGGTGCCTGGCCGGATCCACTTTACCCAACAGATCGGACGACCGCGAAGTTCGGTGTGCCCCAACCCGTGATTGTCACGGCCCACGCCGGCCCGGAAACTCCGTCAGGAATATATCGAAGCCGCTTGCGTTTCGAGGCCGAGGGCTTCGATTCAGTCGAGATTCCCTTTGACATCGAGGTCTACGACTTTGCGCTGCCGCAACGGATGTCCCTGTTCAATGAGATCTGGTGGGATTCCGTTCGGCCCGGTGTCTATTACAACCGCATCACTCCGGAGCTCTTCGAGAAATTCTGCCGGCTGGCCTCGGATTACCATGCGGTGCCAGGTATCGACTTCTTCACCGTTCAGAGAAACCTGAAGTTCGTCAAAAAGCCCGGAGAGCCACTGGGCCTTGATTGGACCGATGTCGACCCTTATCTGAAAATCATGAGGAAATATGGACGCCAAAGACAGAACATCAACTTCTCACACACTTGGACCCACTGGCCGGGGTTCTTCGCTAAATCCGTTTATTACTTCGTGCCCGGTCGCAGCCAGGCCCGGCATTACCGAAGCCCCAATCCCAATGCAGATTATGAGCGTTTCCTGAGATCCTCATACGACCATCTGCGGTCCCTGGGTTGGAAGGCGGACGATCTCTATTACGTTGGCGGCGACGAGCCCTGGTCCCAGAAGGTCCGGGACGAAATGCGGCCAGGCTATGAAATCGCTCGCAAGGTCATACCCGAGCTCCGCCGTTCATCAGCCGCCGCTCACCCCGGAATGAAAAACATTGACGATATCATCGATATCTGGTGCCCCCAGGTGCGTGAATTTGACCCGGCCGCATACCGGAAAGACTCCCGCGAGGTGTGGATGTACACCTGCGGGTGGAAGTTCCCGCCCTACCCCTGTTACAGCGTTCACGTCCCCGGCATGGCTGCCAGAATAACGGGGTGGGTCTGCCGGAAGTTCAACGTCACCGGTTTTCTCTACTGGGGCAGCAACGTCTGGGAAATCGGGAACGACATCAACCTCATGCGGGTGAAGCCACCGGCCGAGAAGCGATGGATCACGGACGGTTGGCGCCCGGCCCTCACAACCGGCGACGGCATCCTCTACTACCCCACCCCGGAAGGCCCCATCGCCAGCCAGCGTCTGCTCTGCATCCGGGACAGCACGGAAGATTACGAATACCTGACAATACTTCGCCGACTGGCAGCGGAAGCAAAGACGGCCCCAGAGCGGCTCGTAACGGAAGCCAGGGAACTTGCTTCAGTGCCCGACCGGATCGTCAAATCGACAACTGAATGGACACAAAACGCGAACGAACTCGAGGCCGTCCGCATTCGCGCGGCCGAGCTGATCGTGGCTCTGTCTGTTCACGCGAGGAAACGGTGACGCGAATACGCTCCTAACAGGGAAGCAGGCAGACTGTGACATGACAAGACGTGATCGAATCTTGACTGCCCTTAATGGTGGGATCCCGGATCGGCCGCCGATTGCTTTCGACGCGCATGGCAGTTCCCTCGATGGCATCCTTGAGCACTATGGCGCTAAAACTAAAAACGACCTCTACACCATCGCGGGCATCGATGGTTTCAGTGTCTGGTGCTGGAACGCGATCATGGGCAAGTACACCGGCCCGCCCAAATCCACGCCGGACGGCACAGGTTGCGATTTCTGGGGCAACTGCTCCCAGCGTGCGTGGGGGTTGTCCGACTGCGATACGGTCGAGCAGCTCGAGGCATTCGATTGGCCAACTGTCGCTCAGTTTGACTTCTCACATGTCTACGGGCGGGCCAGGGAAATCAAAGAACTGGACATGGTCGTTTCCGCCGGGCACGTGGGTCTTGGCTACCAGATGCACAACATGCTCCGCGGCAACGAAGCTGCGCTCCTTGACGTTTTCAACGAAAAATGGATGGCGGCTTACACAGACAGACTCACGCGATTCACACTGGACTACCTCGAAGCTCTCTTTGAAGCCGGCCAGGGACAGATTGAAGTGGTGCGGGCAGATGACGACATCGGCACCATGAACCACCTCATGGTCAGCCCGGAAATGTGGCGGCGTTTCTACAAGCACCGCTGGAAGGCTGCGTTCGACCTGATCCACAGTTACGGTGCCAAGGTCTGGTTTCATTCATGTGGATACATCTGGCCTCTCCTGGAAGACCTGATCGAGATTGGTATCGACTGCTGGAACCCATTCCCATCATACGTGCTGGACAACGATCATGACCGCCTGAAGGATTTCCGTCGTGGCCGTCTGGCTCTCGATGGGGGCGTCAGTCACCTCATCCTGGTGAAAGGTTCCGCACAGGACGTAGCCGACGAGACTCGACGTGTGCTCGATACGTTCGCTCCCGACGGCGGGCTTCTCATTGGCCCTTCACAGGTCTTTACGGAGGACATGCCGACAGAGAATATCCTGGCGTTTTTCGAGACCGTACTCTGAACACTTCGTTCAAGGGGCAAGTGGTGTGCGGAGTTGTAGCAACGGCTTTAGGCGGGCCCAAGGATGACTCTCCAGACCCCGGCTAAAGCCGTTACTCCAACCCCGTTCTAACGGACCTGAACAGATATACCTTCAATCCTACTTTTCATCTGGGCAGAGCCTGACACCCGTGATCAGTTACTATTGCCTTATCTTTTCTTCCTTCCTCACCGGGCCAAAGATTGGTCTGGTACTTCCAATCCTGTAGCCGAATCTTGCCACGTGCATACGGCCTTCGCAGTGGCCGGCATTGGGTCCAAAGGAAACGTTAAAGCCGCTTCGCGTGTAAGTGCGCCTGGTAAGTTTCTGATAAGGCATTGACAGCACTTTTCTGCCGTCGATTTCGATAGCCACAGTGCCTTTCGCACCGCCCCGATGAATCATACGGTACCAATGAAATCCATCCTTGGTGGCCATCTTCACAGTTTGGTGTGTTTTGTGGTCGGTACCATCCGTACTCAGAAACCCGACAGCGCTATCACTGAGATACAGTGCCACATTTCTTCCAGCGGGAGGATTCATGAAAGAAGCCAGCCCGTAGTTTGGCTCAGTCCCTCGATCCACAATGCGAATCCACGCTTCCAGGCACCAGTCCGACTCATCATTCCAGTTAGCGCCTCTGTGGTAGCTTGCAGAAGTCTTGTCCGCTGCACGGCTGTGCAAGTCTGCATAGGTCCAGCCATCCTTTGAATCGATCCTGTACCCGGAAGGTTTGCCAAAGCGCGTGAACCTCTGAGACTCCGGCACTTTCTGATCGCTCGGAAGCAGCCCACCATTCTCCGATGGATTGAAGATGACCGTCACCGGCGCGGGTGTCTGATCGGGTAGATAGGAGTAAAGGTCGGCTCTTCTCAAGTAGAAGCGAAGTTTCTTCACTTTCTCCAGATGGTCTTTGCTGAATTCTTTCTTTTTCCATTGCAGGACATGCCGCACGGAATCGCCACGGAATGGAATGCAGTCTTCGCGGGCGAAGCCTTCGATGACGCTGTTTGCACCATCGAGTATTTCCGCCACCACGTTTCCGCCATTGGACGCCCTGGCGTTGATGGTTACTCGGGGCACCTGGAAACTCTCCTTCCGCGAGATAAACGAGCCTTCGTCCTCGCCCGCCTGCATTGAACAGAATCCGTCAAGTCGCAGCACGGCCAACCCGATATTAGAAGTCGATTTGCGGGAATTGTGAGGCCCGTCCCAGCCTCCGTAATAGAAATAGAGCTGGTCATTGACCACGACAGGCGCCCGAGCGGTGTAGATCATGTGGGAATCGAATTCTCCAGGCCGTCCCCGGGGAATGAACTGCTTTCTCTGCCGGGGCCGGGACCAGTTGATCAGATCCCAGCTCCACGCAACCTGAACGTCCATCGTGCAGGGACTGTCCTTCTCCGCTTCGTACATTCTCTTATCGGTATAGCGTGCATCTTTGAACCACCTGGCGTTATAGATCCATGGCAGGCCAATATAGAGTCCCTGATATGGGAAGACCGGCATGCCGTAGACCTGCGTGGCATCCGGGTCCAAATCGTCGGCGACAAAAACCGGACCAGGCGTCGGCAGCTCCCATTTGAGACCATCTCTTGATGTGGCAACGGCAACCGCGCGGCCCCTCCGGTTGCCCGATTTTCGGGTGGCCGCGTAGCGATTCTTGTATGGGTCGAAGAAGAAATTGAGGACATCGCCAGAAGGGAAGAGGGCCTCTTGTGCAGTTTCCGGCACGAACTTCCACGTTAGTCCGTCAGGCGAAAAAGCCGCGCGCGCTTTCCGATAATCCACACCGTAGCAGAACAAGACATATCGTTTCTGTGGATCCTTCTCCCATGGCCTCTTAATTACACTGGGGTTGTGGCATTGGCCGGATCCTCTGCCAGGCGGCTTTTCGTTTGGATCATCGCTTACGGTAAGAAAGAGATTGTTCTCTTTGGATCCCCTGTAGTCTTTGAGCCCGAGGTTGGGCTTGGTCCAAGTGATGCCATCGGTGGATTCCGCGTAACAGTTGCGATAGCCGCTTTCATAGACGTGATACCACATCCGCAACTTACCATCATCCCGCATGACAGTGCCGTAAAGATAAGGGCCCGAATAGGCGCCCTTCCCTTCCCAGGGCTTGTCTTTTCGGAGGACAGGATTTTGCGCATGTTTCTGAGCGGCGTGGAAGATTCGCGCCAGGCCTTCGCTACGCTCCACCACCATGGCATCCAGAAATGTCCGGCGCCAGGGACCAGCAGGGCCTCCGGTCACCAGATCCTCTGGCCTCACCGACCGTGTGGTGGTCGCAATGCATATCAGCCCGATTATAAGAACTGCCCTTGTGTGAAATCCGGACTGGATGATCATGTCGGTCCTGGCTAAGGAAATTCAGTTGCAGCGTCCCGTTCATTTCGCGCAGATCCTAAGATTTGGGAACGCTCGGGCAAGGTGTCGGTCTGGAATACCTGGACCTCAGACGCTGTGCGGAAGTGGCCAGTGTCTCACGGCGCATCGATCTCTCGGTGCCGCTTGGCCCACCAGGTTGCGTCACGCAGCAGGTAAATCCAATCGTCCCATTCCCAGAAGCCGGTCTGTCCCTCAGCGGGGTCGCCGTTGGGCGAGCCCAGCACGCATGCCACGCGGCCTTTTTCGTACGGGCCCGACACGAGGAACGGTTCTTTGCCCGCGCGGGCAAGAACCAGGGCACCCTCTTTCACGCCTACCTTGTGCAGGAAGTACGCCATGGGCTTTTGGCCGTCTCACGTGGACGGGGCCTCAGACGGGCGAGGACGCCAACCTACGAAATCAGGTAGGATGGGCGTCCCCGCCCGTCTTGAGCTGCTGGACGACAGACGGCCGTCCCGCCCGTCTGAGACCGCATCCACCAGAGACGGCCGAGCCGGACAACCTGTCCGTCCTACCTCTGCGATGCACCTCGTATCCGTCTCCTCGTAGGACGGACAGTCTGTCCGTCTTCCAACCGATAAGCTCGTATCCGTCGTCGTAGGACGGACAGTCTGTCCGTCTTTCGAGCCGATAAGCTCGTATCCGTCTCGTCGTAGGACGGGCTGGTTGCCCGGCCCCGAAGACGGACAACCTGTCCGTCCTACGTCTGCGATGCACCTCGTATCCGTCTCGTCGTAGGACGGACAGACTGTCCGTCTTTCGAGCCGATAGGCTCGTATCCGTCTCGTCGCAGCACGGGCTGGTTGCCCGGCTCCGAAGACGGACAGACTGTCCGTCCTACGTCTGCGATGCACCTCGTATCCGTCTCGTCGTAGGACGGACAGACTGTCCGAGACGGCCATCCTACGTCCTTAACTCCGCACCATTCAATCGTAGGATGGGCGTCCCCGCCCGTCAGGAGGTCGCATCCGCCGAAGACGGCCGAGACGGCCATCCTACGCCCTTAACTTCGGCGGCCGAATCGTAGGATGGGCGTCCCCGCCCGTCAGGAGGTCGCATCCGCCGAAGACGGCCGAGACGGCCGAGACGGCCATCCTACGCCCTTAACTTCGGCGGCCGAATCGTAGGATGAATCGCAGGATGAATCGTAGGATGCATCCTACGATTTGTGCCCGCGAAGTTTCTGAGAAATGGACCCTCAAATACTGACGGAGCTCTACTTCAGAGGTCTGCTGGAGGCTATCACATGCTCCGAAGAACGCTCTGGTGGGGGTGCTACAGGCGGAGACCGTCGCGCCCGAGACTTCGATTCTCCCTGGCAGATTCTCATTTCCAGGGGTGGGCGCGTGGCCGCAGGGGCTATTTCAGGCTGAGGTCAGCGAGGTAGATGGAGGTCGGAGAACCTTCGCTTTCGCGCACTTCGTGGCTCGAATAGTAGGACAGAAGCCCCTTTGAGTCGCTGAAAGGGACGAAGCCCGGATACGAGTTGTCTCCGCCGCTGGGAAGTTCGGCGATTTCTTCGAGTTCATCGTCCGCGAGCCAGTAGAGCGTGGTCTTGGGGTTCTGGGGGTCGATCGTCTTCCGGCCACCGACCAGGTACCGATCCCCCCACTTGGCAAGCAATGGACCTCCTACGTTCCGGTCGAGAGTCACGCGCCCCCACTGACTGAATGGAGGCCGAGACCGGCACACTTTGGCCGGCCGCGACCCTCCTCCGCGGGCCAAGGCGAGGAGGGAGCCATCGTCCTCAAAGAGAAAGGCCGTCTCGTTGCCGTAGGCCTCGGTGAAAAGCCCGGCCGTCTTCCAGACCAGACCGTCATTACTTTCCAGCAGGGCACCCTGTCTGACCTCAATGGCGTCTCCGTCTCCCGGGTCATGAGCGAACTCCCGCTTCCTCCGGCCGCACAGAAAGGCTTGGTCGCGGCACACGGCGGCGCGCCACACGTAGTGCCCGTAGGTCCCCTCCAGGAGCCGCGGCCCTTCCCAGTTCTCCCCGTCCGTGCTCCACGCGCCATAGCCCAGGTGGTCGTTCATGTCGCGCTTGCCTGGCGCGGAAGGATCACACAACCACGTCCCCGTGTAAACGAACAGCGTGTCGTTGAATTCCAGGAAGTGCGGGTCCCGGACATCGCGGTCGCTGACGCTAAAGGTAAACATCTGTTGCCACTCGCCGCCGTCGTCACTCCTCAGAACCACGATCCACGATGAAGAGAAGACACCGTGTCCGTCAGGACAGCTCCGGAACGTCAGATAGATCCGGTCCTGGAACCAACACAGATCCGTAAACGCGTTGTGGTTGTCGTCGTCAAAGACTTTGCGTATCGCGTCGATGCTTAGCTGGCATTCTGGGCTCATAGTATTTCCTCCATTGTTGCTCGTTCTCCGTGCTTATCTGTCTTCTGGCTTGCCACCTCTACTCCTCCACCAGCGGTTTGAGGATACCTTCCTTCATTTCAGTGAAGCCCGCGGATTTCGGTGGATTCGGTCTGTTTGGCTGAACTGGTCGCTGACAATCCCAAGAATCCGAGGCAATACGCGCCGCAACTCAGTTCTGCTCGGCCTTCGTTGGCTGATAAATCCGATTCGTCTTCGTATCAAGATAACGCTCCACCGCCTTCTGGCTCGTGGCATCCAGGAACGAGAAATCTTCGTTGGGGCGGGTGACATCCACGATGAACTTCTTGCCGCTTTTTAAGATGAGCTCGTTCCAGGCGTGGCCGCCAAAGCCGCGGTTGTATCGATGCTTGTACTTGCCGCGCACCAGAGCGACGTCGAGGCCGGCGGCGTCGCCCATCACTTTAAAGAGCAGGGAGCGATGGCGGCAGACTCCGGCGCCGTAGCGTGTTGATATCTCACCCAGCAAGACCTGCCGATTTGCATACTCCGATTCCATGACACCAACCGGCCCGCCCGAAAAGCTCCGGCCCCTGGGAGGGGACATGTCCTGATCGATGTACCTGGCGATGCGTTTAGCCCGTTCTTCGGGTGGCAGCTTTTCGATCTCCTTTGAGGTGGCAAACTCGATGTGTTTTCTGAGAGCTGCGTCTTTCGAGCGATCCAGCACAATGACCTCACGGTAGGTCCGGATCGCCCCATCCGGATAGAGCTTCATGCCGCGGCCACCATCCGAATACCCGTCGGGGATAGTCATCCCTGCACCAACGTAATGTTTCCGATGGTATGCTTCTGTAACAGTCCTCGCCGATTGAGGCACTTTGCCAGGAAGAAAGACATCCTTTTCACCGTAACCCCGCAAGACCAAATCGAAGATCAGGTCGGAGCTTCCAGGGTTGGATTGGTGGACCTCTGCGGCGACGACATTCTTGCCAGGCTTCAGAGAGGTGACCGGCACTGAAATGCGACGGTATCGATCCTCTCGATGGCCATCGAGAGTTTTGTTCGCTCGCGTATCAAATTGAACTTCGCCCGCCGGCAAGTTGTATCGATAAATCTCTTTGCCGTTCAGGTAAACGACTGCTCCGTCATCTTGCCGGATGAGGAACGCAAATTCGCGGACATCATCCGTCTTCTTGAAATCAAAACTGTGACGAAAGTACGCGGTGATCCGTTTGGCTTTTGAGTCGCCGCCGAAACTGATTGTCGTGTTCAGTTCCCGTTCGCCATAGCCCAGAGGAGCTTTGCCGGATTTCCATTTCGAATCATCGAAAGAAATCTCTCGCCACTCCGGAGCGGCTGCCTCTGCACCGTCGTAGTATTTCCACTGGCTCTCAGCACCCGGCGCGATCAACGTTGTAAGCGCACATGCATCGAAGAAGAATGACTGAAAAATGAGCAGGACTGTGGACGTTTGCATGACTCGCGATCAGAAATGGAAGGTTCTTTTGGTAAAGCGGATCTTAATCATTCCTCTTCGAATTGTCTTTGTTCAATCATCCGAAGATCGATGCAATCTCCCTTTCCGAACATCCTCGACTTTACGCGCGAACTCGATGCCTTCGAGCAACATTTTGTCGGCATCCTGAAAGAGCGGCTCGATTGGTTTACGCCTAGCCATGGCGCCGCACGCTTTGGGGTCAACGCCAAAACGAGGGGGACCGATTCCAGATTCGATAGCTCCCATGTCCGGCGCTTTCCCGATGAAGTAACCGGCAGGGCAGCCCGGCAGCGGCGGCCCGAAATGCGTTGAAAGTTCTGCGCCGCCGTCGATCGCCCTGCTATCGAGAGGCAGCGAAAAGTCTGGCCTCACTTTCAGGCCGGGCGCCAGGATTCCATGAGCCTCGTATTTCAGTACTTTCAATTGGCCGTCTTTATCAGCATTGAAGATGTTATAGTCGACGTGGTCTGGCGCCATGGGCGGTGCGCCTGATTTCGGATTGTGGTAGCGATTGTAATGGGCAAGGAACAGGTTATTTCGGTAATAGACATTCGGCCCGCCCCATTCTTTGCCGGCGACCAGCGCGACCTTGCCACCGGCGCAGGTGTTGTGATAAAAATAGGTCAGGGCATTGCTCTTCCGGAATAGGACAAAGTCCTGGTCGTTCTCGCCTCCGAACAGGTTGTGGTGAACGAACAGAGGGCCGTCCCCCTTCGGCCACTTCCACCGGATACCCCAGCCGGCGTTCGTGATCGTGTTGTTGAAAACGTGACAGTGATTCCCGTCTCCACCGATCTCGAAACCACCGTCCATAAAATCGTCGCATCTGTTGTGGTGAAACATGATCCGGTGGCACGTTCCCGGCATGTCTCTCGACTGATCCTGCGGGCCCTGCCAATGGTTGTGAACATAGTTGTATCCGATATCCACGCGAGGCCCGGTCTGATAGCAGAAAATGGAATAAGGGTCTGAATAGCCGAGTGATTTATGAAGCTCGAAGAGATCTTCCAACGCCTTTCCTTCGAGCGCACTTCTCTTTGCCTTGTATTTCGCGCCGAAGGCTGAAGGAAGATTCCATCGGTTGAAGGCCGGAAGGCTGACGTCGTTCTTATAAATTCTGCAGTTTCTGACACTTGGCCCGCTGGCAAAAATCCCCTTCTGTGTGGCGGTGATCGTGTTGTATTCGATGCGGATGCCTTCACAGAATTTCGCGCTTTTGCTGGTTTCCTTATCCATTCCCCCTTCCATGAGAATGGCATACCAGCCGTTCCGAATGATAAAGCCGCGAACCGCTACATGCCTGGCCCCTGATACGTTGACGACGGCCTTCCCAACCGGGTGACGCCCCCCAGACAGATTTTCGCACGCGGCAAATGAGAGAGCGTCTGGCGGAGTGTCGCCATAAAAATGGACAAGCAACTCGAAACGCCTGTCTTTCATCCGTCGGCACGTATAGACGCTTCCGAAGAAGAGCAGGCCCTTGTTGCCAAAGTAACGACGCGTACGGGGCAGCCCGTTCTTAAGGACCTCCCTGTAATTCCACGAGCCCGGCTTGCTGGTAAGAGTCGGATTCAAAGGATTGAGATACTTGCCATCAGCGGACAGCAGAAGGATGTTCTTGCTGATAATGGCACGATAGACTCCCCTCCCGATGTCTGGAGCCGGCTGCCATTCAAATGAAATGTCCTTTGCACGACCATCGATGATCGCTCCCGGTTCCCCTTCGATCACGATGGGAGAATCCTCGGTGCCCTGCGCTTTGATGACGACATTCTCGTAGTAGATTCCCCTTCTTACGCGCACCGTGTCGCCGGCCTTCGCCGCGGCAACGGCGTCCGTAATCGATTCGCCGGGCTTGACCATAATCTCTGTCGCACACGGAGGCCGGCCAGTTCCCAGCGATGCGATCCACAGGAGTGCCGCCGAGAATCGCCGCGCCGGGCTGGAGGGTTGTCTGCCCCGCTTTACTGAAGGCGCGCGTTCAGCACACACCAGCGCATTCTTTGAACTCATCGATTCCTGCCTGCAATTCGTGTATCTCAACGCTGTGGTGTACGAAGAAGTTTCGGCGGCCTTTCACAGACTCCTCAGCACAAGGACAAATGCCGGGGGCATACTGAACATAATCGGGCAAGGGTATGCCGAGCGAAGTCCGACGGTTCTCCTGCATCCGCTGGAACTCGACTTCCAGGTAGTTGATTTCCCCAACGCAGCCGACCTTTTCTGGTCCCCGAACCGGATAGAACCAGTAGTTCGGTTCGGTCTCCGGGTAGACATGAGCCAATTGGATTCCCGGCAGGCCGCGGAGCTCGTCTTCAAGTATTTCGACCAGTCTCCGACGGCGGGCATGGAACTGTTCGATCTTCTCCAGTTGCGCCAGGGCCACGGCCCCCTGCAATTCGCTGAAGCGGAAGTCGTGCCCAAAAGAGAAGTGCCCACGCGTGGGAACACCGTTGACCGGCTCTGCTTCCGGGCGCTCGAGGTCATACATGTACCAGGGCATACCTGAATTCGCGTATTCCGTGGCGCGCTTATAGAGATCCGGGTCGTCGGTCGCGATCATCCCACCTTCGCCGCTGGTAATGTGCTTTGACTGCTGCATCGAAAAGCAGGCCACGTCCCCGATCGTGCCGACCTTGCGTCCCCTGTAACAGGCATCGTATGCCTGTGCGCAATCCTCGATGACTCGCAGGCCGTTCCTGCGCGCCGTCGCCATCAGGTCGTCCATGGGGGCCGGCTGCCCGTACATATGGATTACCACCATGGCGCGCGTCCGGTCAGTAAGGCAGGCATCGATGGCCTCCGGGTCGATGATCTGCGTCCGCGGGTCCACATCGGCAAAAACAGGTACGCACCCGATGGCCACGATCGGGAACGATACAAAGACGGGCGCCACAGCCGGAATGATGACCTCGTCCCCCGGCTCAAGGCCGAGACTCGCACAGGCCGTCTCGTTAGCGCTGGTTCCCGAGTTCACCGCATGGACGTACTTGCGCCCAAGATGCCGGCCAAAAGATTCCTCAAATCGCGGGACAAAGTTGCTCTTACCCCAACGCCAGGCTTCCTGTCCTTCGATGACTTCACGCAAGTAGGCGAGCTCTTCGTCCCCGAAACAGTTGATTGGCATGTGACAGTCTCCCTTTTATTTGTGGACGATTACCGAAGGAGGCGTGATCCCGCTACGACTCGCAATGCAGTCTTAAGCGCCGCCATTCGATCCTGCAAATCCGGCCTTCGATAACGATGGGAGAATCCTCGTTGTCCGCAAACTTCTCATTTCAGGATGAAGACCTTCCCCCCACCGGGCGGGATTGTCACATCGAATGAACCGTCTTCAGTGGGTAGTGGGTTATCTGCCCCGAATTCAAAAAGACGACCCGGCCCGGTGAGCTTCAGCTTCACAGTTAATGGACCGACGGGCCGGAGGCCTTCCAGGCCCTTCTCTGTGAACTTCAGTTCGGTTTTGCCGCGCGGCATCCTTGGTGAAACCTTGTCCCATTCCGCAATGCGGGAGTTTACGGCCACGACATATCGCTCGGACTCGAAATTGAAAATGAAGGACCGGACAAAGACTTCAGGATGGTTAGCCTGAACGGGGCAGACCGCCTCTTTGTGCCACCGGAGTATCGTCGGGACGAACGGCTTGATCTCGGCGACGGTGTCGGCGAATTCTCTCCAGCGCGGTGTCTCCTCGCCGAGCTGGCCGACCACGCCGAACTGCCTCTTTCCCAGTTCGTCGCCGCGCCCCAGGTAATGATAGATGTGCAATCCCTTGGCGCCTTCGAGCACGGACAGCCAGCATTGAAGCTTCATGCCGTATTTCGGCACGAGATAGCGGGGCCAGCCAAACCAGATGCCGGGCTCTATTTCCTGCCAACCGGAGTTCTCTCCGGGCCTGACGCCGGAGGTGAGTTCTTTGAGGAGCTTCTCCTCGCTTCCTTTCCAGTCCCAGCCGCCGCCCTGAAGGACGTAGATCATGGGCCGGCCACGCTTCGCCGCTTCGATGTAGAAATCGGCAATATCCTCTCGCAGCCTGATGGCCGCGTCTTTGGGAGTTGAGATCAGGATTCCATAGCTGCCGAACAGGCTTCGGAATCTGTAGCGGTCGAAGCCGAACCACTCGGGCAGTTCCTTGTCGTCCGCACGAAAAGTCCCGATGTTGTTGTGGAGGGTATAAATGGCATGGGTCGGGTCGAGCTGTCTGACCAGTTTCCGGTATTCCTGGAGCTGAGGCACTTCCTTGGGTGCCGCTTCCTCCTTGGGCATCCAGGTCAGCAGACCTTTCAGTCCGCGATAGCCTGGCAGGATTCTCTTGGCCGTTGGCACGGTGACCTCGTCGTAATGCTTCCGCCCTTTACCAGGCCTCAGGTAAAGGTCGCGGGTCAGTTGTCCGAAAACGCCCAGGCCGTGTTTCTGCGCAATGCCGGTGACCAGACGAAAGTCGTCGGGCTTATTCGCGATGTTGGCAACATAAACCGTGTTGCAGCCATGAGCGGCCATGTCCTTCATGCAGAAGTCGAACCAATCGGCCAGTTTCATGCCGCGCCTCTCAGCGAGTTGAGCGTGATGGTCCGCGGCACCGTAGAAATACACTCCTACAGGAAACAGCGAAGGCTTGATGTCGTTACGGACCCAGGTCGTACCGGCGTAGACCGATTGATCGAATTTTAACCGGCTCAGCTTCCGTCCCGCAAAGGTGTGGTAATAAGCGCGTTCGTCCGGCTTCGAGCCGACGAGATAGCCTGGTTCATATGCGGTTGAGTATCCTTGTTTCTTCAGTCTCTTTTCGATCTCAGCAACCAGGTCGGCCGCATCGAATTGGGGCACGCGCTCCACCATGACGCTGCCCAACCGCAGTGTGCCCTGTTTGTTGGAACGATAAACAAATACCCGGAAAGAATCCGTCGCTTCATGTTCAAGAGTGAATTCGAGCTCGAATCTGCTGAAAGAATCTTTGAGCGCTGCATTCCAGAGCCCGACGGAATGCGCGCCCAGCTTCTTTCCGTGAGCATCCAGGCACTGAACCCTAGCCCCCAGCTTCGCATTCCCTGTCCCCGCCCCTGAAACGCGTAGCCTCAACGCCGCCCTTCCCAGCCCTTTGCCGATCTTAGGTGACGCATAAATCGCATACCCATCACTTGCAACGAGGGCTTTTCCCTGCTTTTCGAAATCCAGCGCGAACAGCGAAGGTCCGGATTCCTCCAGGTACCCAGCTTTGGGAGCGACGAGCGCGAACAAAAGCAGGCAGGCCGTGTGTGCTGTTGGCATATCAAGTAGTTCCTGTCACGAATACCGAAAGACATCAGCAGCAAGGGGCAACAGCGCCGCTGACTCAGAGATCAAAAGGTTACCTTTCTGTCGAGTGTTTTTCTGTTACAGATGACAGATTTCCATGCATGGAACAATCCCCAGAACGATTGTGTCAAGTTTCCCGGGACAGATCCTGGGCACGCCGCCGTTGACGGATTTCAGGGGCGAAGCCCCGGGCTGTTTGCCTAGCCCAGCCCAACGGGCTGGGTGAATGGGACAAAGATCTGAAAAGGGGCAACGCCCCGGCCGTTTGCAGGGAGGCCATTCATTGGGGCAAATGACCGGGGCGTTGCCCCTAAGGATGATCTGCCCGATAACCCAGCCCGTTGGGCTGGGCTAGGCAAATGACCGGGGCTTTGCCCCTGAAAACTGTCAGGCCCCGGACGTGATCCAGAGTCATATCCGTAACAGAAACTACTTAGATCTTTCCGAGCGTTTCAAGAACCACACGCGGCGACATCGGCAGTTGCTTCAGTCTCACACCGATTGCGTGATAAATCGCATTCGCGATCGCACCGGGCGGCGGAATGATCGGCACTTCGCCGACGCCTCGCACTCCGTACGGATGGCCGGGGTTGGCTACCTCGACCAGCACTGGATCGATCATGGGCAGATCGAGTGAGGTAGGCATTCGGTAATCGAGGAAGCTGCTGTTCTGCAGGTGTCCGTTGTCGTCGTAAACGAATTCCTCGTTCAGGGCCCAGCCGATGCCTTGAGCCACACCGCCCTGGATCTGGCCTTCGACGTAGCTCGGATGGATGGCCTTGCCGACGTCCTGGACTGCGGTGTAGCGAAGGATCTCCACCTTGCCGGTTTCGATGTCTACCTCGACATCCACGACATGCGTACCGAACCCATGGCCCACGCCTCCGGGCTGAACTGTGGCTCTACCGATGACCGGACCGCCCGTCTGCCCTGTCTTTTCGGCGACCTCTTTGAACGTGAGACTATTGGATGTGTCTTTCTTGTTGGTGAAGACCGCCTCCGCGTAATCGACATCCTCCGGTTCGACCTCCAGCATCTTCGCAGCTCGCTCGGTCATCTGACGAATCACGTCTTCAGCGGCCTCGATGGATGCAAGGCCGGTGGCGAAGGTTGTTCGGCTTCCGCCGCTACCGTCCGTGTATCCGATTGTGTCCGTGTCCGCGACGTATGGTTTTATGTCTTCCGCACGGAGACCGAGGGTTTCCGCGGCCTGCATGGCGCAGGTAGTTCTTGTGCCGCCGAGGTCGATCGAGCCCTCGATGAGTGTGAGCGTACCGTCAGAGATCACATTGAGTATGACCGACGATTGCCCACCACCGTTCATCCAGAAGCCGGAAGCTACGCCTCTGCCGCGGCATTTGCCCTCAAGCGGGGTCGTGTAGTGCCCGTGCGTCTTTGCAGTCTCTACCGTTTCAAGATATCCGACCTTTGGAAGTGTCGGCCCGTCGGAACGCGTGTCTCCCTCCTTCACGCCGTTCTTCAGGCGGAAATCGAGCGGGTCCATTCCAATCTTTTCGGAGATTTCGTCGATGACCGTTTCTGTTGCGACGGCAGCATTGGTGCCGCCCGGCGCACGGTAGGCCTGTGATTTGGGCTTGTTCACGACCACGTCGTAACCGTCGACAACAACATTTGGAATGTTATAGGGAGCAAGACAGACGATGGCTCCGGCACCCACCGCCGAGCCCGGGAAAGCGCCGGCCTCGAACGCGAGCATCACTTGCGCGGCCACAAGCTTCCCGTCGTTCGTCGCGCCCAACTTTACTCGTGTGTATCCGCCGGGCGCTGGGCCGGTTGCGAGGAATTCTTCGGTCCGGCTCATCGTAAATTTGACCGGGCGCCCCGTTTTCTGAGACAGAACCGCCGCCAACGGATGCAGGTAGGTCGCAAACTTGGCACCGAACCCGCCACCGATTTCCTGGGCCATGACTCGCACCTTTGATTCGGGCAGATTCAGGATCTGTGCCGTCTGACTGCGAATGGCAAAGTGGCCCTGGGCGCTGGTCCAGACCGTCAGCCCGCCGTTCTCATCCCAACGTGCGGTAGCGTTGTGAGGCTCGATGTAGCCCTGGTGGATTGTGGCCGTGGTGAAAGCATGCTCGACAACGACGTCGGCTTCCTCGAACCCCTTCTCGATGTCACCCTTCTTGTTCTGAAAATGTCTTGAAATATTGCTTGGCTCGTCCGCAATCTCACCAAGCGAATTTGTCTTCAGGTCCTCGTGGAGGACAGGCGCGTCTTCCTGCATGGCATCCAGCGCGTTCAGTACTGCGGGCAGCTCCTCATACTCGACCTTGATGAGCTTGAGCGCTTGTTCCGCAATGTGCGGGCTGGTCGCGCAAAGCGCGGCAACCGGATGGCCATGATACATTGCCTTCGCAGGTGCAAGGACATTCGTGCTGGCATCACGCAGATTGACCACGCTTTCGCCTACCTCTTCGAGCTTGTCTTTCAGGACCGGCAGATCTCGGGCGGTCATGGTGGCCATCACACCTGGCAGCTTTTCGGCTTCGCTTGTATCGATGGATTTGATCAGAGCGTGCGCGTGAGGGCTGCGGAGCACTTTACCGTGAAGCATTCCAGGCAGGTGGATGTCTGCGCCGTAATTGGCGCGGCCCGTTACCTTATCGAGGGCGTCGTGACGAATGGGACGAGTGCCGACAACTTTGTAGCTGGTCGTTTCAGTGGACATGGTGAACGTGATATGGAGTCGAGGGTGGAAATGTTCGATGCATCTTCTAGCGGAGATGTCACATTGTTCAACCTGTCAGACGGAAAGCGGAAGACGAAAGACCATAGACTACAGACCACACCATCACTCCATTACGCCATCACTCCACCATTCCATCATTCCATCATTCCATGCTTCGCGTCCGTTGACGGCGCTGTGGCCCAGGATTACCATCCCGCCGCTTGCATACAGGAAGATATCTGGAGTCGATACGTGAATGCCTGGGAGAGACTTTGCCAGATTGTCCGGGCGAACTTTCCCTGGCACCGGGCAGACGAATTGATAGATGAACTCGAGGCGCATTTTGCTGCCGATCCGGAGATCGATGTCGAGCCGAGGGGCACAGCCGGCAGGAGCTCCTATTCCAGGCCCAGCACGAAACCGGGTGTCGAGCCGGTGCTCGCAGGTTACTACGCCAACCTTGAAATCCCTTATGGGGCAGGCGCAGAAAAGGCCAGGCAGGCCTGGAAGAACCTATTGAAAATGTACCATCCTGATCTTCACCATGACGATCCTGAAAAGCGGCGTATCGCTAATGAGCTCACTTCACAACTGACCCGGGCCTATCGGGAAATCGATAAAGCCCACAACCGATGAGGAGGCCAACATGTCCGACCAAATGGACAAGGTAAGAGAATTACTTCTGGACCTCGGGCACGAGATTGTCCAGGAGGTACAGGAGGAAGAATTGTTTGTCATCAAGGATGAAGACAAGGGCATCTGCAATATGATCGTCGACTGCGAATCTCCGATGGTCGAGATCGAGCAGTTGATCCTGGAAATCGAAGGCTCGGCATCGAATTACAAACGCCTGCTGCAAATGAATCGAGACCTGATTCATGGCTCATTCGTGCTCGACGAAGAGGGCAGCAAAGTTCTGTTCCGCGATACGCTCGAGTTGGAAAACCTCGATGCGAACGAGCTCGAAGCAACGATAAACGCCCTCAGCCTTGCGCTGGCGGAATTCGGTGAAGAACTTCTTTCATTTGCAAAGTAGGGGGACAAAGACAATGGCCAGTATCTTTTCAAGATTTTTCAAGATTGGACAGGCAAAAGTCCACAGCACCATCGACAAGATGGAAGACCCGATCACCATGTCCGAACAGGGCATCCGCGACCTTAAAAAAGATCTTCAGGATGCCATGAGAAGCCTCGGCAGCGTCAAAGCGCTCTCCATCAAGCTGGAGAAAGAATCCAACGACCAGAAACGCCTTGTAGAAGACTACGAGCGCAAAGCCATGGCGCTTCTCCAGAAATCCGAATCCGGCGATCTCGATCCGGAGGAGGCTGATCGTCTTGCCCGCGAGTGTCTGTTGAAACGTGAGGAAGTCATGAAGCGCGCGACTGAGGTCACTGCGCAGGCTGCTCAACAGAAGGAGATGGCCGAAAAGCTCCAGTCGAGAGTGCAGGATATGAAGAGCAAAATCAGTGCGTACGAAAACGAACTGATCACCCTCAAAGCCCGCGCCAAGACGGCCAACGCCACCCGCAAGATCAATCAGCAGCTCGCCAGCCTCGACAGCAACAGCACGGTCGCCATGCTCGAACGGATGAAAGAGAAGGTCTCCGAGCAGGAAGCCCTCTCCGAAGCCTACGGCGATCTGGCGGACGCAACTACGTCTGTTGACGATGAAATCGAGAAAGCACTGGAGGCCGGACCGGCTTCACCCGCGATTGATGATTCGCTTGCCTCGTTAAAGGCAAGGCTGAAGAGCGGAACCGATTAGTAGTCTCGCACTCCTCGGTCTCGCTATGCCCACAGACCCGCCGAAGTATCACCTTGCGGATTTCGCCGACATTGAGGGCGTGCCCTGCCCCTGCGGCACTGCACGCCGGGCCTTTGCTGACATCGATGCCTTTCCCGGTACCGTGCATGTCACGGAGATATCGGCGGACGCCAGGCTGCATTACCACAAGCGACTGGCGGAGACCTACTACTTCCTCGAATGCGAAGATGGTGCCCGGATGCAACTGGATGACGATCTCATCCATGTGCGTCCGGGCACCTGCATCTTCATCCCGCCCGGCACCCGCCACCGGGCCGTCGGAAAAATGAAGGTGCTCATCTTTGTGCTGCCAAAGTTTGATCCGACTGATGAGTGGTTTGATTGATGGGATACATCGAGCATCGAGTTTCCAGCATCCGGCATCAACCATTCCTCCCCATCCTGTCTCCGTATCCTTGAACCTCCTTCTCCGCTTCCTATAATCCCTCTCATCGCAAGCCCAAGCGATCCCGCCTCGCCGCCTCGGCAACCCTCTCCTTCACAATTTCAAACCCAAACCATGCAGTACCGATCTATCCTCTCCGGACTGGTGCTTGTCGCGGCCCTGCTGATTCCAGCGGCTGCCGAGGAGACAGGCAAGTCAACCGTTTTCATTGAAGCTGAAGCATTCGAACCTCTTGGCAACTGGAAGACAAAGCCGTGGGGCACGAACTACTACGCGGCCACTTTTGCCAACACGTTCATTTCCCGCCTGCGATACCTTGGCGCGCCCGAACAGTGCGAACGGTCGCGAGCGCTGGGCTCGGTCGAGATTCCTGCGGACGGCGAATATCTCGCGCTGATTCGCTATGAAGCGGTCTATAATTTTCAGACCGAGTTTTCACTGGTCATCGAGCAGGATGGCAAAGAGGTCTTCAAACGCGGTTACGGCGGGATGGAGAATCCCAAGCTGTGGGCCTTTCGAAAGAAAGTGCAGCCGCAGGTCAGGTGGTATTGGGGGCCGGTAGAAAACATCGTATGGGAAGGGACAGACGCCAAGGTGAAACTTAAGAAGGGCAAGGCAGACCTGATTCTCGTCGCTGACAAACAGCCCGAGCCCGCGGCCCGTCGCAATATCGATGTCATCATGCTTACGACCGATACCGCCGAGGTCGAAAAGCGCATCGAAAAAGAAAATTACCTGCCCCTCGATGGGTTGCTGACCCAGGCCGGTGATGTCTTTGTGAAGATTAAGAATCCGGCCGATGCCAAAAGCCCGATAATCGTAAGCTCGCCCAAGGCGAGAGAGCATTCCCCGTATTGGGTGCACATCCGCAACTGGGAACGATCCATCTGGATCGATAAGAACGGCAAGGCCGACAACACTACCGGTGAATGGATCAAGCCGGGCGAAGCATCGCCGTGGGTCGAGATCGGTTCGATGATGGACGCGCTGAATGTGTCAGGCTACTTCCCGAAAGTCATCTACCCCAAGGGCGTACAGGGCGGAAGCATCGACCTGGAGTTTGAATTTGGAGTGCCCGGCGAGAACGGGCCGAAATCAGTCAAGAGGACTCGATACAAGGACGCGACATCGCCCACGGCCCAATTCGCCATTCCTGCGGATCTTCGTTACGGCGGAAAGATTCAGACGTTCGAAGAAATCCTCGAGCGGCTCCTCGCCGATATCAAAGAGTTTCCGGTCAGAGGACGCATCCCGAAGGACATCCTGTTCTTCAACACCTTCCGCGTCGGCAAAACTCTCAACCGAATCTCAGCTCTCCAGCTCGATATTGCCAAAGCGCTCGGCAACAACGTCATCAACAGCATGCCCGGTAAGATTCACCCGGCCTTCGTGCAGAGACAGAAGCTGAGCTTCAAGCAGACGAGCAAGTTTGATGTCCGGAGCATCCCGACATCGAAGCTGGCCGATTGGGTGAAAGAGCTCAAAAAGAAGGGCCAGTTCCCATATGTGAAGGTGATTTCGATGGGCGATGAGATTCACCTTTCCGGACCGACAGCAGGAGAAAGCGCTAACAACGCATTTCGTGAGTTTCTCAAGGCGAACGGTATAAACACGTGGGACGTCCTCATCTCCAAACCGGAGCACAAGAAGATGGGGCCCGATGCTCTCTGGCAACTGGTGACCTACAAGACAGACACCAGGGAGACTAACCCGCCGCTCTACTACTGGGCCATGCGATACCGCTACCAGTATGGCGTCGACAGGTTGAAAGAACGGGTGGATATCCTCGAGAAGGAATTGCCCGAAGGCGTGCTCATTGGCGCGAACTATTCGCCGCACCCGCATTACAGGCCAAATTACTTCCAGTGGATCGACGTCTTCCGCCAGCGGGCCATGACCATGCCGTGGAGCGAGGACTACCTCTGGCAGATCCCCGTCACCAGCCAGCAGGTGATTGGCTACATGGTCAGCGCGCTGCGGGCAGGCGCCCGCAAGCACGGGCTCCCCATTTACATGTATGTGATGCCGCACACGCCGGGCAATACGCCGGCAAGTCTCCGGCGCGCGTTTTACTCGGACGTGGCAAACGGTGCGACCCTGTTCGACTTTTTCGAGCCCATCCCGACGGCCATGTGCTACACAGAAAACAGCATGCTGGCCGAGAGCACAGAAATGTACCGGGCGATTTACGATGTCATACGCGATGCCGGGCTCTTCGAGGATATGGTCGTCAACGGCAAACTCCGGCAGCCTCAGGTAGCCCTGCTCATGAGCGGGACGACCGACATCTGGCACAACACGAGCGTCTTCAATGCAGAGCGCCAGCATCTTTTCATGGCGCTCAAACACGCGCACATTCCGCTCGACATCATTTCGGAGGACGGCATCCTCGAAGGCGACCTGAAGGACTACAAAGCTGTCTACATCGCCGACACCCATCTGCGGGCTGACGCTGGCAAGAAACTCCGGGAATGGGCCAAGGGCGGAGGGGTCGTTTTCGCCACCGCTGCTGCCGGCCTGCTCAACGAATACAACGAAGCCAACGTCTGGATGCAGCGCCTGCTGGGCATCGTCGATCAAAAGGTGGACATGCAGATCTCCTACATCCACGGCAAAGACAACCTGCCGCGCCTCAAGCCGATCGATCTCATCAACTACAAAACTTCCCGGCACGCGCTCCCGGGCGTTGTGGAGGTCTATGGTGTTAAAGGCACCTTCACACCGCGAAGATCGGGGCTACTGAAACTGACCGGCTTCGGGAAGAAGGTCGAAGTTATCGGCAGCTACAAGGACGGCACTCCTGCTCTGTTTCGACACAAGGTCGGCCGAGGCATGGCAGTCACCTGTGCAACTCTCCCCGGAACAGCTTACGTGAAACCGGCCCTTCCGGATCGACCGGCCGACCGCGGCTCAACCGACGATGCGTACACCCATTTTCTGCCCACAAAGTTCAGCCCCCAGACACGGAATTTCATCACCCGCTGGGCTTTCGATGCTGGCATCACACGCCCCGTCATTCTGAGCGAGCCACTGGTCGAGACGTCACTCTTCGACAGCAAGGCCGGCCTGGCCATCCCGCTGGTGAACTACAAGGGCAGCAAGATCTCCAACCTCCAGGTGCGTGTCATTAATCCCGGCACGATTCGACATGTCTCAAGCGCCTCGCTCGGTGACTTGAAATTCCAGGTGAGGAAAGCCGAACTGATCGTCGAGATGCCGCTCGATGTGGCGGATATGTTGATGCTGAGGCGTTACCCGCCGAAGTAAGGGGAATTGGGATTCTGGATTCTGGATTCTGGATGCTGGATGTTGGATGCTGGGATTCAGGGATTCGGGGATTCAGGAGCGAGATTTAGATTTGCAGGGCATTCTTTGGAGTGCGCCGACTTGTCCGTGCTTCAGTTTTTCGGGGCCGCTCAGGCTGGGGACGAAATCAGACCGCGAGGATCGAGAGGAGAGACAAGTCCCCGGTCTCCGAGAAGTAGCTGCCAGGGAAATGGCCCTTTGGATCTCAAATCTTGAATCCAGAATCGATGAATCTTGAATCCGGAATCAGTGAATCTTGAATCCGGAATCGAGCATCCAGAATCGAGCATCCAGCATCCAGCATCCAGCATCCAGCATCCAGCATCCAGCATCCAGCATCCAGCATCCAGCATCCAGCATCCAGCATCCAGCATCCAGCATCCAGCATCCAGCATCCAGAATCCAGCATCCAGCATCCAGCATCCAGCATCCAGCATCCAGCATCCAGAATCCAGAATCTTGAATCCAGCATCCAGCACCAGCATCCTGCTTCAATAAAGCCCAACCCGGCTGCCACGCATCCCCGTGACCGCATCGACAACCAGCCAGAGGCCACCGACGACCAGGAGGCCGGTGATGATCCCGATGAAGAAGACTCTGGCTTTCTTGTATGCCGCGCCGCCGCCGTACTTGAGGACGAGGACCTTGATCAGCCACGCAAGGAAGAAGGAAAACCAGAGACTCTTCATGGCCCAGCCCCCTTGCGCCATGTAGCCCAGCGGATGAAGCGGCCACCAGTAAAACGCTCGTTGCAGGCAGGTCAGCAACAGCATGACTCCGGCACCGACACCAGTCCAGATGAAGCCGGTGACAGGCGGTGCGGCACCGTGGCTCAGTTTGGAGGCCACAAACTTCCACGGATATTTTGAGAAGGTATTGAAGTATTGAGGGTGCAGATTCAGCGCACCTGCTGAATGAGTGAGATAAAGTGTCATGCAAATACAGGCCACGAGGCTCACCATCACCGCTACCACCAGCAGGAAGGCCCCTCGATTCGGTGAAGCAACATTCCTGTGCTGCAGGTAGACCGCGTTGGCTGTCGGACCCATCAGGTAAGTCAGCATGTCGCCCGCCCAGATAAAAGTCAGACCGACGCCGATCAGACCAGTCACTCCAAGGCTCGGTACGCCAACTGTCGCCACGACAAAACCCACCGGCACGATAGCGGTCACCATGGTGGCTGTTCCTGCCTGAGCCATCAGCCGGGTAAGGCAAAGCCAGATGATGAGTGAGCCACCCACGACTACCGGCGAGATTCCCAGCGGCACGCCCGTCTGGTGGATCATGAAACAGAGCGAGCACGCGCCAACTGCAAACAGGAGCAGTGTGCCCTTCTGATCAAGGATGCGTTTTCGCGCGGACCAGATCATCCCGACCACGAGTACGATCATGGCGCCCACCTGCTGCCGGGCCAGGATCGTCCCGTGCGGCCCGCCTGACGTCCAGTAGCTCAGCTTCTCGCCATGATCTGGAAAGAATGTTCCATAGATCCACTGAAGAGGCTGTGTCAGCAGGTAAAAGAACCAGAGACTGAATGACACCCGCGCTGCAATGAAAAATGCAAAGCCGAACATCAGAAGATTGATGCGGATCGAGGCACGATCCACGAACGGGATGTCGTGCCGAAGACCCCAGGACAGCCAGTAGCGACTGACAGTCTCCGGGAAGTAATTGTTCAGCGGGCCGGCGCTGCTCAGGAATGCCGAAAGCAGAAAACCAACCCAGAACGCGGGATGATAGAAAAGAGCGATGGCGCACGAGCCGGCGGGTCCTTCCTCGACCAGGGCGACCGCCACCTGTGCCACGGGAAACGAGATTCGTTCGTCCTGTATCCACGCACGGCGGAACAGGAGCATCACCGAAAGCACGGTCACCATCATCACCACCATAAAAAAACACCACCACGCCAGCGATGGCAGCCACACCTTCCAGTTGAGACTCGCCCCTTCATCCAGTCCCTCATACATCTGCCGCACGACTTCTTTGTCCGTCACCACAATCGGGTCAGGGAGATGTGGCCGGATCGTTTTGTCCCACTGATTTCCATCATCCGAGTAATAAGAAGCCCCAACGGACATCCCGAAGTACGGCCCGCCGAATCCACGGGTCGGAACGACCGTGGCAACCATGGCCATTGAAAAGACCACCAGGAGTTCAGGCGGTCGCAGAGCCCAGGAAGGCTTGATGTATTTCAGTAAAGGCTGCGCCGTGCTGAGCAGGACAAACAGCAGAAAAAATGCCGCAGGAGTCGCCGAGCTCAGCCCAAGCCGCGTCCCCTGAATCAGGAATTCCGTAACGGGCAGCACAAGCCCCAGCACGAGCGAGAGGATAATTCCGACGAAGACGGATCGGAAAGTCATACTGAGCAGAGAAACTTTGGACGTGGATTATCGAATGGTCTGGTACTGCGTGAGCCCACAGGAACGCAACATACGACCAAACGAGGAATCAGGATAGTAATTAAGGCGGCCTGCGGCCGGCCCAGGGAAAGATGCCGTCTTCCTTGACACGGTAGCAGAGCAGACGCCATCGTGGAACGGGGCGCTCTGACAGTGGCAGACGACGATGCTCCGTTCGAGGCTGTCGTCTTCTTTTGCATCCTGGGCGGCAAGTGTCTTAAGAAGAGAACGAAACCCTCTGCAGGAATCGGGAATCTGAAATCCTACGGCAGCCGTTAGCTGCAATCGAGGGATTCTTACCACAGATGGCAAGGCCATCCCACGGATTCAAACCGTGCTAACCCATCCGTGGGACATCTCTGCTATCCGAGGTACTTAATTAAGCGTACAGGCACGTGACGCAGAGGTTCAGCAAGAAACCTCTACCGCCCGCAGCATTTCTTGTATTTCTTGCCGCTCCCACATGGGCAGGGGGAGTTTCGATTCACCTTTCTGGATACGCCATGGCTGGCAATACCACGCTGAGGCCGGGCCTGGCGCGGTTTCGGCGGGCGGAATTCGCCACCGTCCATGAAGCGCTTGAACTCGGCGGCCGGCAGGCGATTCCGCAGGGCTTCTCCCATAGCCTTGAAGTATGGAATCGAGTGCTTGTAGAAGGCCATGTACCCGGCGCAGAGGTAGTTCAGCCCTTCTTCTCCTGCGGGGGTCAGGGTGTTGCGATGCGCGGGGCAGCCGCCCCAGCAGTAGCGGAGGTAGTCACACTCTTTGCACATGGTCGGCAGCAGGTCGCGCTTGTTCAGGCCAAAGGTATGCTGCTTGTCGCCGTCCATCATTTCGCCTTCGCTGATTTGGGTGACGTTGCCGATGTGGTCTTCCCAATTGACGAAGTGGTCGCAACTGAAGAGGTCGCCGTTGTGCTCGATGGCCACGGCCCGTCCGCAGGTCTCCGAGTGCACGCAGAGGGATGACGGGTAGCCCATGGCCAGGCCCACCATCATGTCGAATTGCTGAATGAAGATCTTTCCGATGTCTTTTCGTTTAAGCCACTGGTCGAGAATGCTGCACAAGAACGTACCCCACTTTTCGGGCAGGACGCTGCGTCCGGACACCCTTTCCGATCCTTCGACCTCCACAATGGGAATGAACTGGAAAAAGGTAGAACCGATGGATTTCAAAAAATCGTAGACTTCGTCAGGGCGTTCGCTGTTGCTGCGCTGGACGACGGTGAGCGTGTTGAACTCGCACGCATGTTCTTTCAGGTTGTCGAGCCCGCGCGTCACCCTTTTGAACGTCCCGCGCCCGCCCTTGTCTTTCCGATACCGGTCGTGCAGGTGTTCCGGGCCGTCGATGCTGACGCCAATCAGGAAATCATGCTCCTTGAAAAAGGTGGCCCACTTGTCGTCTATCAGAATTCCGTTGGTTTGGAATGCATTGGTGACCGTCATCCCGGGCCGCTTGTATTTTTCCTGGAGCTCAACGACCTTGCGAAAGAAGTCGAGTCCCCGAAGGGTTGGCTCGCCTCCCTGCCATGCGAAGTTGATCTCCTCTGTCCCTGGCGGCTGTCCCTCGATGTATTGACGGACGTGATCTTCCATCACGCTCTCCGCCATCATAAACTCTTCGCCGTGGGGGTAGAGGCGCTCCTTTTCGAGGTAGAAACAGTACTCGCAATCGATATTGCAGACCGCCCCGGTCGGCTTTGCGAGCACGTGAAACGGCTGGTTGGACTGTTTCGGCCCGACGGGTACGCGCTGCAGAACCGGCAACGTCAGATTGCGTGTTGGAACAGTGGCGGCCATGGGATACGGCGATTCAAAGAAGCCACCGGCTTGCCCGGCGACGATTCACGATTCTCCTCGCGCATTTTGGGTTGCGGCCCGTGGAGGCGGCCAGCTTGTCCAATGCAGGCCCAGATTCCTGCCAGGAGCGTGACATCCACTGGTCAAGCCAGTGGCCTCAAACCCCGGAGTTGGCTTTGCTGTCGCGAGGGCGGAATACTAGCGAGTCGGGTCGCGGTTTGCGAGTCTCAGCGAGAATGGCAGATGGTCAGACCAGTGATGGTCCATGGTCGCCTGCCGCCATCAACCTTGACCATCTTCGAGCGAGTCTGAATCTCAAACTCAAATTTGAATTCCATGCCTCACGCACTACCTTCAGGGCGCTGCTGAATCTGTCGGGAGTCACACAGAGGGAAATCCAAACATCTCATCCATCATGTCACGAACCAAAGTCGCCTGCTGCCTGTCGTGCCTGATCCTCTTCTTTTGCCACGCCTGCACTACGACCGCTAACGACCTCAATCCCGTGCAGGTACGCCGTGCAGCGAAACACCAACCGGTAACCCTGGTCACTGAAGGAAAGCCGGCCGCCAGTATCGTCGTACCCGCGACTGAAGGAGGTAGCTCCAGGGCTCTCACTTCCGCCATCAGAGACCTCCAGACCTATATCGAGCTCACCACCGGAGCGAAGCTCGCGATCACTGACGAACTGAATGCGAAGCCGGCCATTGTCCTCGGCGCAGGAGCGGCAAAGCTGGCCGGTGTGTCGGCACAAGACCTGCCGCTTGAAGGTTTCATTATCAAGACCGCGTCCGACCGCGTGTTCATTGCGGGCAAAGACCCCGCAGGCACTGCGTGGGGCATCTATGAATTCCTGGAACGCTGCGTTGGTGTCCGCTTTTACTGGCCGGAGTACCGTGACGATAAAGGCAGAACAGGCACATCCATCATCAAGACTGAAAACCTGGTGGTGAATCCACTCCACTTGAAGGATTCACCGGTCTTTCGAAAGCGCATTCGATGGCCGTCCGGTGGGGTGCGCATCGGGGCTGCGAAAATGACGGACCACGATCGCCATCTGCGCTGCGGGAGCACGTGGCCTGTCCAGCTCATCGTTCACGCACCGCACGGTTGGAGTAAGTTTTATTCGAAGACGCGGCCGGAGATTTTTCAATTGCGCAAGGATGGTGAACGCACTTTCAGCATGCTCTGTTATGGCCATCCGAACACGCTGAAGACTTACCTGGAAGAAATCGAGCTTCAGGTGAAAGGCGAAGCGACTGACCGGGGACGCGCCATCATCAATGAGAAATCCATCACGGTGTCGCCTGCAGATATGGGTGTCTCCTGCCGGTGTGAATACTGCCGCAAGCTCTGGAATGAAAGCGGCGGCAGCTACGGCACTGCCAGCAAAGTGATGGCAACTTTCGTGGCCAACCTTGGGAGAGAGGTCAAGAAGCGATGGCCGGATATGACCGTCATTTTTCTGCCTTACAAGAACTACACGTACGCGCCGGAGGGGATCTCCTTTCCCGATAATGTGGAGGTGCAGATCTGCGGGATGCCCGGCCTTGCGCGGCACAAGGACAAAGTCATCGACGCGGCGGAACAGCAAAACATCGACAAGTGGGTCCGGATTACCGGGCGCAAAATCCAGAACTGGCATTACTCCTGTTGGCCGGCCAATCGCACCAAGGCAGCGTACGTTTACGCGCACACGATTCAGAAGCATTATCAGAAGAATCGCGACAAGACCGTCGGCAGTTTTATTAACGGTGTCCAGGATCACTGGCCCCGTCAGCACCTCTCGCTTTACGTGTGGCTGAAGGTGCTCTGGAATCCCGATGTCAATGTCGATGCGATTATTGACGAATACTGCACGCGCATGTATGGCTCCGCGGCGAAGACCATGCGTGAACTGGTGCGGATGCTGGCCGATGGCTGGGAAAAGTCGGAATGGTCACCGCACGTGATGTCGCCGAAGACTGTTTACGAGCAGAGCTACCCCCGTGCAGAGGTAAAGAAGATCGAGGCCCTGCTTGCCAGGGCTTTTGAAGAGGCCAAAGATGACAAGCTCGTCACACAACGGCTGAATTACTACGCGCCCGCACTGCGCGAATTCTTTGATGAATCCAAACTGCTCGCCGAAGGCACCGGCATCAAGCCACTGAACATCTACCAGATCGATGAAGAGGTGACTATCGACGGCAAACTCACGGAGAAGGCCTGGGCCGGCATCAAGCCGGTCTCTTTCGTCAAAGTGAACAAGAACAAAGCCGTGCCGAAATTCCCGACCGAGCTCAAAGCCGCGTGGACTCGGCAGGGGGTCACCTTCGGTTTCAAAATGATGGAGACCGATATGGCTAATCTGAAGAACGATATCGGTAAGGACAGCCGTGACGCTTCACTCATCTGGTGGAACGACAACGTGGAAATTTTCCTCGATCCGTCAGGCCAGCGTTCCGGTTATTTTCAATTCATCGTCAACCCAAACGGTGCGGTCTACGACAGCATCGGCCGCGAGAACACCGCGTGGAATCCGGACGGGGTCAAAGCTGCGGGCCATCGTGGCAAGGATTTCTGGAGTGTGGAGATTTCTGTTCCCTACAACATATTCAAAGACCTTGCAGGGCCAGCGACCGGCGTCGAGTGGCACGGCAACTTCACCCGGCATCGAGTCACCAACGGCAAGAATCGCGAGTATCAGGGATTCAATGTGACCACCGGCGCGCCCAGCCACAATCAGAACGCGTTCGGCCCGCTTCGATTCATTGAGCGTTGATGCATCCATGGAAAACAAAGAGAAAGACGAACTGATGGACGACGATACCAAACGCGATTTACGTACCGTTCCGGTTACTCCGGCAGCAAAAAGTTCCGCGGGACGGAACTTTCAGATCCTGATCTTTACGATTGGATTTCTGTTTCTTTTCGCGGCCATGAAGCAGGTCGCTAAACTGAATCAGGCGCATTCCGCGCTCTCGAATGATCTGGCCGCGCTGCGAACGCAGCTCGATGCCATCAAGACGGAGATGGACAGAAAGAAGGCATTGATCGTTGCGAAGGAAGAAAAGAAGGAACAGGAAAAACGGCGCATCGAAAAGACTCGAGTCTTCACCCGTCAGATTCGTATGGCGCACTCAGGCGGGGAAGCGCGGTGCGTCGCGTGGGCAGATTATGACAACGATGGGGACCTGGATGTTCTGGTCTGTTCCCAGGTCAATCGGCTCTACCAGAATAACGCCGGGAAGTTCCGCGAAGTGACAGCACAGTCCAACCTGACTGGTGGCAGCCGATGTGCGTCATGGGCGGATTACGATGGAGACGGCGATCTCGATCTTTTCGATTCGGACGGCCGTCTGCAGACCAATGAGAAGGGCCTTTTCAAGAACAGTTCCAAGCTGATCCCCGAGTATCCGTTTTCAAACACGGAGGGTTGCGGCTGGCTCGATGCAAATGGGGACGGCCTGCCGGATATTCTGATTTCCGACGGCAGTGAGGGCCTGCACCTGATGCTGAACAGTGGGAATGCCAAAGGCCGTTTCATCGATGCGGACAAAGCCTGGAGGCTCGGCAAGCGAGGGCCCGGCATAGGCAACGGCGACTTTCTTTCCATTGCCGATTACGACGGCGACGGCTTTCCCGATTTTCTCTACAACATGACCTCGGGAGTTCTGGTGCGCAACGTGGAAGGCAAAGGCTATGCGCTCGCACAAAACGCGGGTGTTGCCTATCGCAGTGAAAATCCGTGGAAATTCGGCACCGCATGGGGAGACGTTGATAATGATGGCGACCTTGATCTGTTCGTGCCGCAGAACGGAACTTCCCAACTCTATCTGAATAACGGGGACGGCATGTTCATGAACATCATCAAAGAAACCGGCGACCTCGGGTCTCTCGGCTCGAATGCGCGCTCGGCAGCGTGGGGTGATGTCAATCTGGACGGCCGGCTCGACCTGGTCGTTGGCTATCCCAAAGGCCCTGCACGCTTGTTTCTCAACAGTGGGGAAAACGTGTTCGTCAATCAGCCCATGTGCGGCCTTCAGGCATTTGCCCCGGCTATTGGCTCGACCGCGCTCATGTTCGCGGATTTCGATGATGACGGTGACCTCGACCTGATGGCCACATCCGAGAGTACTTACTCCGGCATCCTGGTGAATGAAAGCACTAAGGCAGAAGGAAGAGTTTCCCTGAAAGTGAAATTGCCTTTGGCTACTCCCGGTGTTGTTGTACGGCTCTACAATGAAGAGAAGAAACTGCTCGGCATGCGGCAGCTCGGCCTCGTGCAGTCGTTCAGCTCGCAGGGCCCAATGGAGGCCGTGTTTGGTGTGAGCCCGGGCGAGTATTCGTTTGAAATCAGGAACACGGACGGTACCAAAAGCCTTCCTCGGATAATAACGGGGGAAGACAACGCAACGATCGAGATTGGCCGGGAGAAAAAGACACCAGAGGCGAAAGATGATAAGCCGGCCAATGACGATGAAGTAAAAGGAAAGAAAGACTGAAAATCTTCCCACCATCATGCTTGGCGAATTCAAGAAACATTTGCTCGACGGACTTTCAAGCATTCGAGACCAGGGCCTCTACAAGGCCGAGCGCATCATTACCACGCCCCAGGCCGCACATATTCAGGTGCAGGACGGCGACCCGGTACTCAATCTCTGCGCGAATAATTATCTTGGTCTTGCAGAACATCCCGAGGTCATCGCCGCGGCGAAGGCCGGCATGGAACAATGGGGATACGGACTGGCTTCCGTTCGCTTCATTTGCGGAACTCAGAGCATCCACAAGGAACTCGAAAACCGCATCAGTGAATTCCTCGGCACGGAAGACACAATCCTGTACACATCCTGCTTCGACGCGAACGGCGGACTATTTGAGACGCTTTTGACAGCAGAAGATGCGGTCATTTCAGACGAGCTGAATCACGCATCCATCATCGACGGCATCCGGCTCTGCAAGGCCCAACGCTTTCGCTTTCGAAACAGCGATATGGTTGACCTCGAATCGAAACTGAAGGAAACAGAGAGAGCACGGTTTCGAATGATCGCCACTGATGGTGTCTTCTCTATGGACGGTTACATCGCGAATCTCCCCGGCCTTTGCGACCTTGCAGAAGAGTATCAGGCAATGGTCATGGTGGATGATTCCCACTCGGTAGGCTTCATGGGTGAGCGGGGCCGCGGCACGCACGAGTACCATGGAGTCATGGACCGCGTGGACATTATCACCGGCACGCTGGGCAAAGCGCTGGGTGGTGCGAGCGGCGGCTACACGAGCGGCCGCAAGGAAATCATCGAAATGTTACGCCAGCGTTCTCGGCCTTACCTGTTTTCGAACACCGTTGCACCGGCAATTGTGTGCGCGTCCATCAAGGCGATCGAGATTCTGTCGGCAAGTACGGAGCTTCGCGATCGATTGATGTCGAACACCGAATATTTTCGCGGCGAGGTCTCAAAGCTCGGCTTCGATGTTCTGCCCGGCGAACACCCGATCGTCCCGATCATGCTGGGCGATGCCGCGCTGGCCGGGAAAGTGGCCGACGCACTACTGAAGAAGGGCATCTACGTGATCGGTTTTTCATTCCCGGTAGTGCCCAAAGGCAAGGCACGGATCAGAACGCAGATCTCAGCGGCACACTCGAAAAACGACCTCGACTTTGCGGTAAAGATGCTGGAAGAGGTGAAGGCGGAATTGGCGATCTAGGGCGCCAAAGATCCTGCCCAAATGTTGTAGCCTCGGCGAAGGCACTACCGAGGCACAAACGCAGCGATCCTCAGAGGACCGCCGCTGCCATCCTTGATCTTCATCGGCAGGGCTACGACAAAAATCCCTGTCGACGGCAGACCATCCAGATGAGCCACGTTCTCAAAAATAGGGATGTCCTCACCGGCCAGAATCTGATGCGTCTTGAATTCCGCTGACTGCCCACGATCGATACTCGGCGTATCGATACCCACCGCCTTTATCTGCCGGGTCTTCGCAAGGAACGATGCCGCGTCCGGATGCAGGCCGGGGAAGTGGAGTTTCTTTACCGCAAGCGGGCCGAGCTCATCCGTGCCCATGTATTTCATCCGATCCGGATAGAATTTTCCGTAGCCGGTCTTCAATAAAACGATCATCCCCTTTCCAATACGACCGTGTTTTGCCTCCCATGCTTCGATGTCCTGTCTGGAAATCAGGTAATCACGGTCGGCGAGCGCGGGTTTCGAAACATCGACAATAACCCCGGGACCGATGAGTCTCTCGAGGGGAATCTTGTCCGCAGTGATGCGGCCACTGGAAAAATGGATTGGAGAATCCAGATGTGTCCCGCCATGCTCCGCCGCCGAGAAATTGTTCGCCGAGTAGAAGTAACCAAGCTCGGTCAGACCGTAGAAGACCTTCTCGCGCTTGAAAGTGTCAGCAGTCGGCCAGTAGATAGTCTCCTCTGAAAAATCATAAGAGAGGTCGTGCCACGTGCCCTGTGGAAACATGGTCTGGCGCTGCTGGCAACCAGATACCACTGCAACGATGGCAAACAGGATGAGAGTGCGATTCATGTTCCATTTCCTCAGTGGTGCGATGGCTGTTGAGGTACAGCAGATATTCAGTTCCTGTTTATGAAATCCGGAGCAAATAACCATCAGAAAATGGTCCCGTCTTCGATTCCGCAGCTCTACAACAATTGCGATAGCAGAAGTGGGGCCTGCCGGGGTGTCCCTGTCTGGGCGAGTTTCGATGGCGCAGAGACGTGGACGATCAGGCGGCGAGTGCGAAGGGCCCAGCGCATGACCGTCTTACAATTCTCAGGAGAAATCCATGAATCTGATCGGGCACGAAAAAAGCCCATCTGGCGAAGCCAAATGAGCTTTTCTCCAAGGTGGATAAGGGGACTCGAACCCCCGACCTCCGGAACCACAATCCGGCGCTCTAACCAACTGAGCTATATCCACCATAAACTGATTTTTCGGCAACCTTCCGGTTGCGAAGGGGCGGAATTATATGGGGTGGTTGCGAAAATTCTAACGGCCGTATCTGTCCCGTTTTTTCTTTTCTTTTCGGACGATTTTGCCCTTCGGCCGCGATGGGGCAGGTGTATCCATGAACCCGCTGCTTGATTTGGCAGGCGCGCCGTCTTTGGCAGCCAGTGCCTTTTTGATCATCTTCGATTCGACGATGCCGAGGGAAGAGCTGACTACGAAATAAAGCACCAGGCCTGAAGGCATCCCGTAGAACATGAAGCCGAATACGACGGGCATCCAGGTCATCATTTTCTGCATCTGTGCCTGCTGCGGATCCGTGGTGTTTTTCGGGGTCAGTTTCTGCTGCAGAATCCAGAGGGCTACCATTAACAGGGGCAGCAGATTCAGTGATTCGCCCAGCAGCGGAAGCTTGAACGGCAGGCAGAGCAGGCAATCCGGTTTGGAAAGGTCGGCCATCCAGAGGAATTCTTCGCCTCGCAAAGCGATGGAGGATTGGATGACCCGGTAGAGTGCAATGAAAACCGGGAGTTGCAGGAACATGGGCAGGCAGCCGCCAGCGGGATTGACGTTGTTCTCCTTGTAGAGGCTCATCATCTCCTGCTGGTAACGCTGTTTGTCTTCGCCGTATTTGTCTTTGAGTTTCTGCAGCTCCGGGCCGAGCTTTGACATGGCGTGCATGCTTACCTGCGCTTTGCGGTTGAGGGGGTGCAGGCCGCCGCGGACGAGGAAAGTCAGCAGAATGATGGCAAGGCCGTAGCCGCCGATGACTGATGGCAAACTTTTGGTGAAGGCATGAAAAAAATCAAGACAGAGATGGAGGAGATTACCGATGGAGGTGAACCAGCCGAGGTCGTAGATGAGGTTGAGATTGCCATACGGCTCGAGATCTGCGGGCGAGAGCGGGCCGGCGTAGATGGTGAATTCGTAATTCTTCTTCTGCCCGGCGAGGAGTTCGAGCTTGGCGGATTGCAGGCTGGCTGACAGGTTGGATGCGCCGACGGTCTCAAAGATTGAACTTCGACTCCAGTCGGCAGTGTTTTCAGGTGCAAGGAGGGCGACGGCAAAGTACCGGTTCATCGCGCCGACGAAAGGTGTGGGGTGCTGGAGGAAGGAGATGGGTTCGCCTTCGTTCCTCATATGTTTCTCGATAGCTTTGTGGCCTTCCTTTTCTACGGAGACGCTGCCATTCGGTTTTACCTGTCCGGCAAAGGCGAAGGTGTACATATCTGCCGGAGCGAGGCGCGGATCGAATTTTCCGCAGATGGGGATTTCGGTTGGGATGCCTGCGGCCGCGCGAAGCTGCAGATTCAAGACTTCCGGGCCGGTGCCGTCATTGAGGATTTCTATCGCCATTTTCAGCTCACGGTCTCTCTCCCCAAACCAGAAGACTTTTCGAATGGTGAGGTCCGGCTTCGGCCGCGTGACGAAACTCATTAAAGGGGGATGGAGCCGCAGCTTGTCGGCTTCATGCTCGTACATCGCCTGTTCGAGATTCAGCTTCAGATCGCGGTCTTTAAGCACAAGGGAGAAGACGCCGTCGCCGAGCTCCTGCAGGATGGACAACGGCTCTTCGCTGACAGGGCTCTCTTCAAAGTCCAGGATTTCAAGTCTGGTGATGACGGCGCCGCGATTGGTGAAGGTCGCCCTGATTTTGCTTTGTCCGCCGGGCGCTTCGAGTATCAGGTTTTCGACCAGCTTAATTTTCTTGGGTGGGGGAGCTGCTTTGGGCTGTTCTGTGTTTTGTGTGCCGGTCTTGTCCGGCTCGTCTTTATCTGGCCCGTCTGGCTTGGGCTGCTTGTCTTCATCCTGTGCCGCGGTGATGACGGTGTCCGCGTTTGCGGTCGCGGGCTGATCCGCGTTCTGGGTTGTTATGTTTCCGCCCTGCTGACCGTTCTGTATCTGGTTCGGCGAGGGCTTTCGAGGGGGGAACCAATTGGGCAGAATGAAGTGGTTGTAGACCAGAATAAAACCAAAGGTCAGCAGCAGGATGCTGATGGCTTGCCTGTCGAGCACCTTAGGTTTTTTTTCGTCGCTCACTGTATTTGCGCCATTCGCAAGACCTGTCGCAAACCGGGGAGAACCGGCCTCCTCCGGCAAAGGGCGGGTATCTTAGCAGCCGGCAGGTTGTTGGCTATCGTCCTTCCCTGAGCCTGTCGCCAAGCGAATCATCGAGCGCCGGTATGGCGTAAATTTTCTGGACGGCCTTTTCCACATCGTAGGGGACCCGGCGGAAAACAACGCTGTCACCATCAAAGGTGACATAACAGGATTGGGGGTTGCCATCGCGGGGCTGGCCGACCGAGCCGACATTGAAGAGAGTCTTCCGTGAATCGAGCATATATATGTTATAGAGCTCGCTCGGGTGCGCGTAGCGCATGTCTTCCGTGAAGATGCCGGGGACATGTGTGTGGCCGACGAAGCAGCGGTTTTTGATGCGGCTGAATATGTCGCTGATTTTCTTTCGATCGCTCACGTCTCTGGGAAAGACATATTCACGCAGCGGCTTGCGCGGTGAGCCGTGGACGAACATGTGGTCGCTTTCCTCAATGATCTCGGCAAGGCTTTTGAGGAACTCCCACCGCTTCTTTCCCTCATCTTTATCCGGCGTGCCGTCAGTGAGTTCTTTGCGTGTCCACTCGACGGCCATCTCCGCTCGCAGATTAAAGTCCTTTGGTCCGAACAAGACGGCTTCGTCATGATTGCCCATTAGAGTGAGGTCGCACTCTATGGCGAGGTCAAGACATTCTTTGGGATTTGGGCCGTAACCGACGATGTCGCCGAGACAGTAGATCTTCTCTACGTTCCTCTTCTGGATGTCTTCCATCACAGCCTCAAAGGCGTCAAGATTGCTGTGGATGTCTGATATCAGCGCAATCAATTCTGGTCTCCCAGTCCCGAATCAGGACAGAGCATTCTCATGACTCCGGCTCTGTCGCTATCATGGTCTCCTCGTCCGGCATGACGGCTTCATCGGCGAGGAGGACATATATGCCATCCCTGATGGGATAACGGCGCTTACACTCCCGGCACGCGAGCCAGTCTTCGTCCTTCTCAAAATCTCCTTGGCATACCGGACAGTATAATATGTCGAGCAGTTCCTTCTCGTCGCTCATTTTTAACGGCAGCCTGGATTCTGTAAACCAATGCAGCTAAGGGAGAAGCGACGCGGCATCCTAGCAATGTCGGATCCACGTGTCAATACGCTGGAAAGAGGCCCGAAATGTGCCGAAATTCTGGCTTCTGCTGTCGGACTCAATGCTCCCGGTGGTCAACGGGTCTGCTTGGTCTACCATCTCTCCATCGTGTCCAATCAGGCCCCGGCCAGGTTGTATCGCGATCAATCCACACCAGCTTACATCCGCCGTAATACTCACACCTTACTCAATACGATCATGCCACTCAGCCAGCAGCAGATGGACCAGTACAACGAAAACGGCTTCCTACCCATGGAAGGCGTGCTTACGCCACTTGAAGTCAAGGCCTTGCACATGCGCCTTGAAGACATCGGCAACGAAGTCGTCGATTTCCCGAAGGCTCACGTTCAGATCGAACCGCTCGTGAAAAGCGGCGAACTGCCCGAAGATCCCGTGCGCTTCAATAACGTGCGCAAGATTTGGAGCCTGACCAGATGCGACGAGCTTTTCAAGACCTACGCACGCCACCCTAAGATCCTGGACGTCGTCACCAGCCTGCTCGGCCCGAACATAAAGATCTTTGTAGACCAGACGCTCTGCAAACCGCCAAGAGTCGGGTCGCCGAAGCCGCCGCACCAGGATTCTGCATACTGGACCCGCATCGATCCCCCGAGCCTCGTCATCTGCTGGATGTCCCTTAACGACGCGACCGAGGACAACGGCTGCATGCGTTTCATACCCGGCTCACACAAACAAGGAGTCATCGAACACAAGCATCTCGAAGATTTCAGAGTGGAGGATGAAAACGTGGACTACGAGAACGAGGTATCCGTCCCTTTGATGGCCGGCGATTGTTCTTTTCATCACAGCCTCTCCCTGCATCGGACAGGGGCCAACCGGTCAGACCACCGGCGAATCGGCCTGACCGTGGCCTACATGAGCGCGGAATCGAAATACATCGGCGAGGGCGAAAAGCCGGATTACGATCTTGTGGCAGGGAGAGAGTTTGAAGGATGTGTGTGAAGAATGGTTGATGGGAGTGATGCTGGATGCTGGATGCTCGATGCTCGATGCTGGTTACTGGATTCTGGTGGCGGATACTCGATGCTCGATACTGGATGCTGGTGGAGACGATCGCTGTTGGGAGTGATACTCGATTCTGGATGCTGGTAGTGGATACTGGATACTCGATGCTCGATCCTGGATATGGATGCTGGTAGTGGATACTGGATGCTGGTGGTGGGTACTCGATGCTCGATGCTCTGTATCGGATGAGACTCATTACTGGTGCAGTCGGCCCCATCGAGTCGTGGCCCGCAGTCGCGGCAGACAGAGCCCTTCGGCCGAGGCTCATGGCCAGAGGCGCTATCTTCTCAGGTCTTGGGATAGCCAAGCTGCTCAACACTCTGGCTCGTTTACGAACGAATCTGACAGGCTGAGGGCGCCTGCCGCCAGGCCATTCAAGGCAGACATTTCCTGTGAAATACAGGCCTGCGCCAACTCCCAGCAACCAGCAGACGAACCAGCATCCAGCATCCAGCGCCCAGCATCGAGCATCCAGCATCGAGCATCCAGCATCGAGCATCCAGCATCGAGCATCCAGCATCGAGCATCCAGCATCGAGCATCGAGCATCGAGCATCCAGCATCCAGCATCCAGCATCCAGCATCCAGTATCCAGCAACCAGCATCCCGCCATTCCAC